>Ga0316608_1000422_pt1 | contig 20641 bp, 21 predicted proteins | sample MIS2016152B_MG_FD_207673 | JGI IMG/M metagenome (GOLD analysis project Ga0316608, IMG submission 207673) | Microbial mat bacterial communities from Middle Island sinkhole, Lake Huron, Michigan, United States - MIS.2016.152B | ecosystem: Environmental > Aquatic > Freshwater > Lake > Sediment...
GGTCAATACCTACAGCTTTGTGCGAGCAATTGCACAAATGAATGATGGTAAATTATATATGAGCAAAAAATTTGTCAAAGCCAGTGGCGGTTGTTCTGCACCGATTGGCACGGATATTGATGAAGCAATGAAACGCTTGGGCAAAATGAAATTTAGATTGGATACTGGGGTGAAATTGGGCGAACCGACCTTAGCGCAATTATTGATTAGTCATCCGAATATTACAGGAATGCAAATGGATCAAGTCACGCGCTTTGTGATGAAATCGCATTTTATTGACCATATAAAAGTCACGTTTAATGACAAGCCTGTGTTGACTGCAAAAGTGGATATTGCCATCAGTGCTGACCCGAATTTCCGCTTTTATTTTGTCCCTGAGAAAGCAGGTGAACTCAAAGTGCAATTGAGCGATACCTCTTGCGAAACACCCACTAGCCGCAAAGTGTGCAGCAAAGGCAAAACCTATAGCGAAACTTATAAAGTGCAACCGTAACAAGGTATAATATGCCAATTTTTCATATCGCCTTGCATAGACAAAGCGGTTTTTTTAGTAGCAGCTTAAGTAAAAAAACTTAAGGGGGCAATTTGAAAACGATTCTCGTCACAGGTGGAGCAGGGTTTATTGGCTCAAATTTTGTTCACCTGCAAATACAACAAACTGACCATACGATTGTTAATCTGGATAAATTAACCTATGCAGGTAATTTAGAAAGTCTGGCAGCTTTAACGGATAATCCACGCCACCAGTTTGTGCAGGGTGATATTGGCGACAGGTTTTTAGTCGATTCCTTATTAGCCAAATACCAACCTGCGGCGATTATCAATTTTGCTGCCGAAAGTCATGTTGACCGTTCGATTCATGGGCCAGAAGATTTTATTCAAACCAATATGGTTGGCACGTTTCACTTATTAGAAGCCACGCGGGCTTATTGGCAAAGTTTGTCTGAATCCGCCCAAGCGGCATTTCGGTTTCTGCACGTTTCTACCGATGAAGTGTATGGCTCTTTAACAGCCGATGCACCTGCATTTACTGAAACGCACCCTTACGCACCGAACAGTCCGTACTCGGCTTCAAAAGCTGCATCCGACCATTTAGTCCGTGCTTATCATCACACTTATGGTTTACCGACTCTGACCACCAATTGCTCTAATAATTATGGCCCGTATCAATTCCCTGAAAAGCTGATTCCGCTACTGATTATGAACGCCTTGCAAGGCAAAGCCTTACCGATTTATGGCGATGGCTTAAATATTCGCGATTGGCTGTATGTAAAAGACCATTGCCGCGCTATTGCCGCTGTTTTGGCACAAGGCAGGGTAGGGGAGGTGTATAATATCGGCGGAAAACATGAAAAAACTAATCTTGAAATTGTGCATACGGTGTGTGCGATTTTGGATGAATTAGTTCCTGATTCAGCGCACCGTCCGCATCAACAGCTCATCACTTATGTGAAAGACCGCCCAGGACATGACAAGCGTTATGGCATTGATGCGCGAAAAATTGAGCAGGAAATCGGTTGGCAACCTGTAGAAACTTTTGAATCAGGGATTCGGCAAACCGTGCAATGGTATTTGGCGAATGCGGCATGGGTCGAAAACATCACCAGTGGTCATTATCAACAATGGATTCAGCAAAATTACGAGGCACGCGCATGACACGGAAAGGTCTTATTTTAGCGGGCGGCTCGGGAACGCGCCTTTATCCTGCGACCAAAGTGATTTCAAAACAATTATTGCCTATTTACGATAAGCCCATGATTTATCACCCATTAAGCACCTTAATGCTAGCGGGGATACGCGATATTTTAATTATTTCCACCCCCCAAGATTTGCCGCTTTTTCAACAATTACTCGGCGATGGGCAACAATGGGGATTGAACTTAAATTACGCGCCGCAGCCGTCACCTGATGGACTCGCGCAAGCGTTTATTATTGGGAAAAACTTTATTGGCAATCATCCTAGTGCCTTAGTATTGGGCGATAATATTTTTCATGGGCATAGTTTTTCGGAACTATTGCAACAAGCGATGCACAAAACTGATGGCGCAACGGTGTTTGCTTATCAAGTTCACGACCCTGAACGTTATGGGGTCGTGGAGTTTGATGCTACCTTAAATGCGGTCAGCTTAGAAGAAAAGCCCTTGCAGGCAAAATCTAATTATGCAGTGACGGGGTTGTATTTTTATGATAATCAAGTTATTGATATTGCAGAAAATTTAAAACCTTCACCGCGCGGCGAGTTGGAAATTACCGATGTGAATAAACAGTATTTAGCGCAACAACAATTGTCGGTTTCATTAATGAGACGCGGTTATGCGTGGCTGGATACAGGCACACATGAATCCTTATTAGAAGCCTCGCAATTTGTGCAAGTGCTGGAAAGTCGGCAAGGGCTAAAGATTGCCTGTTTAGAAGAAATTGCCTGGCGGATGAAATATATTGATAATCAACAACTTGAGGAACTTGCCCAACCGTTGGCTAAAAATGGTTATGGGCAGTATTTACTCAAATTGCTTAACCAAGGGGTCTAATAATGCAAGCAATCACAACCGCAATTCCTGATGTTTTTGTATTAGAGCCGAAAGTTTTTGGTGATGAGCGCGGGTTTTTCTTTGAAAGTTATAACGGGCAACGGTTTGCCGCAGCAATTGGGCAAGAAACTCACTTTGTGCAAGACAACCATTCACGCTCCCGAAAAGGCGTGTTGCGTGGGCTGCATTATCAAATTCAGCAGCCACAAGGAAAATTAGTGCGCGTCACCGAAGGAGAAGTGTTTGATGTGGCGGTGGATTTACGCAAAAACTCCCCAACTTTCGGACAATGGGTGGGGGAGTATTTATCCGCTGCGAATAAAAAACAACTTTGGATTCCAAAAGGGTTTGCGCATGGCTTTGTGGTATTAAGTGAATTTGCTGAATTTCTTTATAAAACAACCGATTACTACGCGCCAGACTATGAACGCTGTATTCTTTGGAACGACCCTACTTTAAATATCCACTGGCCGATAACCCAAGCCCCTGAGCTGTCTGGCAAAGACCAGCAAGGGTTGTTATTTACGCAAGCGGATGTTTTTGTATAAAAAACGCTTTATTTTATTTTAACTTTATAAATACCATGACAGAAACTGCTATTAACGAACATGACCAACACCTGATTCGTTGCGCTAAATTAACCGATTTGCGTGAGACAGGGATTGCTTTTCCAACCGATTTTCGCCGTGAGAATTTGACCGCTCAAATCGTTGCTGACTATGAAAATCAAAGCAAAGAAGACTTAGAAGCCGCGCCTGTGCGGGTGAAATTAGCAGGACGAATGATGACGCGGCGGATTATGGGCAAGGCGAGTTTTTGTCATATTCAAGATATGTCAGGGCAAATTCAGCTTTATGTCGCCCGCGATAATTTACCCGAAGGTGTGTACAACGAGCAGTTTAAAAAATGGGATATTGCCGATATTGTGGGTGCAGAAGGGGTGTTATTTAAAACACAAGTGGGCGAATTAAGTGTTAAAGTGGATAAAATTCGCTTATTAACCAAAGCTTTACGCCCGTTGCCTGAAAAGTTTCACGGCATTGCTGACCAAGAAATTAAATATCGGCAACGCTATTTAGATTTAATTATGAGTGAACAGTCGCGGCAAACTTTTTTAATGCGCTCTAAAATCATTGCCTATATTCGGCAATTTTTGCTAGTGCGGCAATTTTTAGAAGTGGAAACTCCGATGATGCAAGCCATTCCGGGCGGTGCGTCAGCACGTCCTTTTATGACCCATCATAACGCGCTGGATATGGATTTATATTTGAGGATTGCGCCTGAACTCTATTTAAAACGCCTCGTGGTCGGTGGTTTTGAACGGGTATTTGAAATTAATCGCAATTTTCGTAACGAAGGCTTATCCACTCGGCATAATCCTGAATTTACGATGTTGGAATTTTATCAAGCCTATGCCGAATATGGCGATTTAATGGATTTAACCGAAGCGATGTTGCGCGGGATTGCGCAAGATTTATGCGGCACAACCACCATTGCTTATCAAGAGCATGAATATGATTTTGCCCAACCGTTTGCGCGAATTTCTGTCTTTGATGCGATTTTAAAATACAATCCGCAGCTTACCGCTGAGGATATTAATAGCCGTGAAGCCGCTGCTGCTACCGCCCAGAAATTGCATTTACCTGTTAAAGATAATTACGGGCTAGGGCGAATTCAAATGGAAATTTTTGATGCTACCGCTGAACAGCATTTAATTAACCCAACTTTTATCACCGCTTATCCTGTGGAAGTGTCGCCGTTAGCGCGGCGCAATGATAAAGACCCACACGTTACTGACCGATTTGAGTTTTTTATCGGCGGACGGGAAATTGCCAACGGCTTTACCGAATTAAACGACCCGATTGACCAAGCCGAGCGATTTAGGAAGCAAGTTGAAGATAAAGAAGCAGGCGATGCAGAAGCGATGCACTACGATGGCGATTATATCGTGGCATTGGAACATGGCTTGCCGCCAACCGCAGGCGAAGGGATTGGCATTGACCGCTTGGTGATGCTGTTTACTAATTCGCCTTCCATTCGTGATGTATTGCTGTTTCCGCATTTGCGCACCAAGGAATAAAAAGCATCCTATTAAAATCGACCACCCCTCCTTCACGCAAGGAGGGCGTTAAAGTAAATTTTATTTCTTTTTAATATAAAAAATCTGGGCAGGGGGCTGTTTTAAAATAGCCAGCATTTGATGTCCTGTTTGATTTGCAAAAACCCCAAAATCCAAATGCGCCGCAGGGTCGGTTGCAATCACTTTCACCACTTGCCCGCTGTCAATTTCAACTAAGGCTTTTTTTAAACGCAATAATGGCAACGGACATTGCAAGCCGCTGGCATCCACTTCTAAATCAAATTCACTCATTGGTTTTCAAAAAATTAAGGTTAAATGGCAAACAGGGTTCGTTTTTCAGCCAAATACGCTTCTAACGCCGCTAGCACCTGCTCGTTAGCGTTTTCCTGCCGCAACGTTTGAATGCTGGTAAGATACGCTTCTTTTTGTTCATTAAGTCGCGTCCTGCAAAATTCTTGCCAGCGTAGCTGTTCTGCATCGGTTAAGATTTGTGGATAATTACGCGCCTTATAACGAAAAAACATTTCATCCAATCGTTTATCAATAAAGCGCGGTTTTAAAGTTGCCAATTCAGTCACAGACGAGGTGCGGATTTTTGTCATGCTGGCTTTGTCTTGATTGCCAAAAAAACCGCCGCTATAAATCATTAAATCAGGGTCAGTGTGCGGTTCAAAATTGGGATTGCTAAACACAGCGTTTAGCTTTTCAGACAAGCCTGTGGCGGCTTTGAGTTGTGCTAAATGCTGCTGACAGCGTTCTAAATCCAGCTCTAAATGCTGCACGGTATTTTTTGCATAAGGCACTAACACAGGACATTTATTGATATGTACGGTTTTTAAAGGAATACGTTCCACGCCTGCGGGTAAATCGGCGGTAGCAATAAACAAACGTTGTTTGATTTCATCAGCAGACAAATCCAATAACGGCTGCGGGTCGATGGCTAAATCATACACCACCACTTCGTTGGTATTGGTTGGATGTTGGCACAGCGGCAAAACAATGGCTAAACACTGATTGCGAGCTGGATATTTCCCTGAAATATGTATCACGGGCTTAAAACTGCCCAATTGCAATAAATCAAAGGCGGGTTTTTTAAGGCGATGGCTGTATAAAAAATCATACAGTTTAGGTTGGGCTTGTTTAACTAACCGTGCCATTGCAATTGTGGCATACACATCCGACAGCGCATCATGTGCCGCTTCATGGGCAATGCCATTAGCTGTGGTTAAATCGGTTAATTTAAAACTGGGACGTTTTTCTATTTCGTCATCCACCCACACAATCCCTTCGGGACGCAAAGCCCTTGTCGCACGAACAACATCAATTAAATCCCAACGCGAATTGCCCTGTTGCCATTCACGTTGATAGGGGTCATAAAAATTGCGATACAGCGCATTGCGCGTCACTTCATCATCAAAGCGCAAGGTGTTATAACCTAAAGAACAAGTATTTTCCCGCGCCAGTTGCTGGTGAATAGTTTTGATAAATTCGGCTTCGCATACACCTTTTTCAGTGGCTAATTGCGGCGTAATTCCTGTAATGACACAGGCTTTAGGCTGTGGCAAGCAATCATCGCTGGGTTTGCAATACAAAACTAACGGCTCACCAACCACATTAAAAGCCATATCGGTGCGGATGCCTGCAAATTGCGCTGGAAAATCACGCTGTGGATTTAAACCAAAGGTTTCATAATCGTGCCAAAAAAAAGTCGGCGGTGTCATTGTCAATACTCAGTTTAATGAATGGAAACCAATGCGCGTAAGACATCGGTGCGACTGACTAAGCCGACCAATTGATTGTCTTCATAAACAGGGTAGCTGCGCACCGATGAGGCTTCAAATTTTGAGGCTAAATCGACAATGCTGGCATCGGCATTAACGGTGACAATATCGGTTGCCATGTATTCTGACACTTTACCTTTCATGCTTTGATTGTAAGTATTTTCTAACACCACTTTCATGCTGTCTTTTTCAGAAAACATTCCCACCAGCCGCCCTTGTTGATTTAATACAGGCGCACTGGTAATTTTATGGGTTAGTAGTTTTTGAATCGCCTCTAAGACACTGGTTTCTTCGGTAACGGTCACCAGATGTTTGGTCATATAGTCGGCAATGGTAATTTTAGCTAACATGATTTTTCCCTTAAATTAATGAGTCGAAAATGAGCAGGCATTTTTTAAGTAGCGAATCTAAAGTTATTGGGTATTAACCCCCCCTAGCCCCCTTTAAAAAAGGGGAAACTCCCTCCTTTTGTAAAGGAGGGTTGGGGTGGATTTCAATTTGACTACCTCATAACGTATGATTATTGACGCGATGCTTTTCCCAATAATTCAACATTGATAATTGAGCTATCGCGTTCTTTGGCTTCCTGCTGCTTTCTTTTATCACATTTTTCGGTGCAGACACAATCTCCATTGCCTGAACCGCCACACGAGCCTTTAATGGCATTTCGACCAAATATCACACCAATTGCCATAATGGCGATAACAACCAGCATCACAAAAAAGGTCGCTAAAAAATAAGTCATTTTGTTTCCTTAAGGTAGGGTAAAAAAGCGGTGGTGGGCTTTTCTGTAAAACCTTGTTCGGTTTTCACAATAAACAAGGCGGCTATCTTTTGTTGTTCTGCCAATTGAAAACCTGCCTCTTCACCTAAAACATTTAAAGCAGTTGCCAGTGCATCCGCTTCCATCGTGGTATCGCTCAATACACTAATAGAGGCTAGTTTATGAGTAATTGGTTTTCCTGTGCGTGGGTCAATGGTATGGGAAAAGCGCACTCCATCGACTTCAAAAAAATTCCGGTAATCGCCCGAGGTTGCCATGCCAATATTGGTTAAAGACGCAATGCGTTCAACGCTAATCTTATTGGGAGTTGGCTTTTCAATCGCAATCTGCCAGGGTTTTTTCTCATTGTTTTGCCCCCGCACTCGTATTTCACCGCCAATTTCCACCATATAATCCGTGATGCCCTGTTGTTCCAATAATAAACCGACTTGGTCAACCGCATAGCCTTTAGCAAGGGCGGATAAATCGACATACAAATCAGGGTCAGCTTTTTTAAGAGCGAGGGGTTTTTCTTGTAAACTCAATTTTTGATAACCAATTTTACTGAGGCGTTCTTGAATTAAGGGGTCAGCAGGCGCGGTATATTTCATCGGCTCAGGCCCAAAACCCCATAAATTGACTAATCCCCCTACAGTGACATCAAACGCTCCATTCGATAAGGCACTGATTTTTTGCGCTTCTTTTATCACTGTAAATAATTCTGGCGAAACGTTCTGCCAATCCGTAGAGCGGTTTTGATTAAAACGGGACAGTTCAGAGTCCTTTTTATAAGTAGACATTTGCCCGTCAATTTTATCTAGCACGGTTCTGATTTGGGTTTGTAATGCGGCAGTTTTAATCGTTGCAGGCAAAAAAGAGGCTTTAATGTGAAACGTTGTGCCTTCAGTTTCGCCTGCGTAGGTAAACGGGTAAGGGACAGGCGTATCATTACAGCCTGAAATTATTAAAAACCAAAGCAAGATAAGCCAGCGATTTACGATACAAAAACGGTTATTCATTTTTTAAGCCTTCCAACGCATTAAAGTTAAGTGGTTTTGTCATGATACAACCCTTGCAAGGGGCTGAAAAATTGCGCATAGTATAATTTAACTTAAGCTATTTGCACATTTAACAGATAAGGAAAAAATGTCAAAAAACCGATGAGTACTGCACCAAAAGCACAAATTAAAACCGCACCAGCGGCAATATCTTTGGCATATTTCACCGCATCCGAATGATTAGGCGACACCACATCACACACATATTCGATGGCAGTGTTAAATGTTTCCGCTACCCAAACCATGATTATCGCCACAATCAGCCATCGCCAATCCTCAGCGTTAATGTGAAAATAATAGCCTAAACCCGTCACCGCTAATGTTGCGATAAAATGTATCCATGCGTTATGTTGCGTTTTCAGCATAAAAACAATACCTTGCATCGCATAATTAAAACTCTTACCACGCGCTAATAAGCTAAAAGAGGGGGAGGACTTGGGAGACGGTGGATTCATGATTTTTCCTTGTTAATTATTAATCGCCATGCTTGTGGTGTTTTTGTGCTACGCGATGGCAGGAAACTGTTTTTTAAGCGCAATGTGCCGACTAAAAAAAGTGTGATAAAAATGCAACACGCCATATTACACCGCTGGATAAAGAGTTAAGACAGTTCGCCCTTGCAGGCGTATTTTAAAAAGTACCGTGCCTTTAAAGTCTGCAACTATCTCTGATGCTAATGCACCATTAAGACGATAACGTTGTTGCGGCTTCAGACCGGTGCAGCTAATTTCATGGATACCCTCTTGATTACCTGCATACAATACCGCCGTTAAATGGTTATTGTCAGAATGCGCACTGGCGACTAATACAGCTGGATAATTTAAATTATCCAAACGGATTTTAGTCGATTGCTGAGGATGTAATATCAAATCACGAAAACTATTTTTTCTGATGGCGCGAGCCATTATTTCCACTCCATGCGCCCAGACAGAGCTGTGTTGCCGATGAATCACTCCTGCTTGTAAAACACGGGGGCATTCTTGTTCTAAAGCTTGCAAACAATGCGTATAAACCTCTGTGTCACCCAATTCTGCCGCTGCTAAGGCGGTTGCAGTATAAGCACTAGCGCGTGATAAACCATAATTGCCTGTATCAATACGCCAAAAAGCCTTGTGCTGAAAATTATTTTGTTTATCAAATAATTGACGACGTAATAATAGCCATTGACGTACGGCTAAATCGGGTGCAATAGCATTTAAGAAAAAACACGGCATTGCCAAGGGCATTATGCCGCCGATGCTAGGAAAAGCAATGCCAGTCCGTGCTGAACGACAAGGTATGTAGTGACCAAAAGCATCTAAAAACTCAGTTTCTAGTGCTTGCCGAAACGGTTGTTGGTAACGTACCCAAGTGTGCTGTTCTCGTAAGCTATCATAAGCTAATATTGCGCTAGCTCCTATGGTGTTGCACAATGGATAAATCCAGTTGGGTTCGCAAGCAATGAGGAAAAAAGCACAAGTTTGATACTCTTTTTCCAAGCAGGCAAGCAGTGCGGCATCGTGATAGGCGTAATTTTGTCCTGCGGGATGTTGTAGATTAAATCGTCCCGCTTGCTTAAAATCATTTCGACCACTACTTGCTTCACACAATGCCATTTGCAAAGCAACAAAGCCTGTGTACATAATATTTTCACGGCACAAAGGGTTGGGATTACGCTGCACATTACCCCACTGATTTTCCAATCCCCAATAAGACCAGATGCGATAATCGGTTTGTTTATCAATTAAACGAATTTGTGCTTCGTGCAGATAACTGGCACAAGCTGGTGTGAAACGAGCTTGCGTCATCGCCAGCGCGTAACCTAATAAATTGAGCTGATAACGCACTGCCGCCGTTTGAAATTGGTCTAGCCATTCAAAACCATTGAATTCGTTCACAGGTTGTAAGGCGCGGTCTAAGGCAAAACGGAGTCTTTGCAAATCTGAAAGTGACATTTCAGCGGCATCAATAGGTTGCTTGGCTGAAAAAATCTCGTTAAGCTTAGGTTGTTGAGCAAGTAAATAAGCATTATCACGGTGTCGTTGTTGCTTTGCCTTATGAAAGCGGCGAGTTAATATACAAGCAATTAAGGCTGCGATGACAACGGCACTGCTATAAACGCTGATGATTCTTTCCGTGCTTATCGCTCCTTGATGCACAGTTGCCGCCCAGACAGTCACAATGAACCAAGTCAATGGTGGTGCAAGAATATTACCTGTGCCAAACCAAATAATTAATGCGCTAGCAAATAATAAGACAGACAAGGCTACAAGATGAAAACTTATGTCAGGATAAGCTAAAAAGCCTGCGCCTGGAAAAACTAAGCCTAAGCCGAAAACTTGCACAGCCGTGAAGTTTGTGCCAAATACTAGCCCTAAACTTAGGGTTATCAAGCCTAAATAGCCGTGTAGTAATTTTAATAAACGAGCTTGGGTGATTTTGCCAAACAGTGGCAAGGGGGTAGGTAAAAGTGTAAAGGGTAAATAGCTGTTCATAAACCTCATTCACCTAGAAACAAATAGTTTTAGTATACTGGAGGGTAACACATTCAAGCCAGTTTAGTTAATGCAGCACTGGTGGCTGTTGTGGATCGACTTCAGACTAAGGTAGCCTTAGTCAAAAAATACACTTTTTCATCTAAACGAGAACCCTAATGACAAAAATAGGCATTTTTTTTGGTACCGATACAGGTAACACGCGGCGCGTTGCTAAAGATATCACCACGGCATTAGGTTCTGCCATCGCCGCCAAACCTGTGAATATCCGCAATGCCAGTGTAGCGGATTTACAGGCTTATGAGATTTTAATTTTAGGCACACCCACTTATGGTGAAGGACTTTTACCCGGTTTATCAACGGGCAATGCGACTGAAAGCTGGGAAGAATTTTTACCTAAATTAGTTGGACAGGATTTTAGTGGCAAAAAAATTGCCCTGTATGGCTTAGGCAATCAAAAAAGTTATCCAAATGAGTTTGTAGACGCGCTATTTTATTTATATGAGCAATTTCAAGCTTGTGGTGCAACCCTGATTGGCGATTGGTCAGTTGAGGGCTATCAATTTAAAGCCTCCAAAGCCGTTGTTGCTGGGCGATTTGTTGGGTTAGCTTTAGACCAAGAAAATCAAAAATCGCTCAGTCCTGAAAGATTAGCCACTTGGTTAAATTCATTAGCACCACACTGGAGCTAATGACAAGCGTTTTGGCAACGACAAGCCACGTTGAAATTAACCGCTTTTTATTATTAAAAAAGGAGGGTAAAACCTAACCCTCCTTTGTCAATAAGCTAGGTAAAAGGTAACGGTTAGTGTTTTTTAGCCGTTGCTTTTTTCACAGACTTCTTAGCCGTTGCTTTTTTCACAGAGCGTTTAGTCGTTGCTTTTTTCACAGAGCGTTTAGTCGTTGCTTTTTTCACAGACCGTTTAGTCGTTGCTTTTTTCACAGACCGTTTAGCCGTTGCTTTTTTCACAGACCGTTTAGTCGTTGCTTTTTTCACAGACCGTTTAGTCGTTGCTTTTTTCACAGACCGTTTAGTCGTTGCTTTTTTCACAGACCGTTTAGCCGTTGCTTTTTTCATAGACCGTTTAGCCGTTGCTTTTTTCACAGAGCGTTTAGTCGTTGCTTTTTTCACAGACCGTTTAGTCGTTGCTTTTTTCACAGATTTTTTAGCCTGATACTTAGCTTTTTTGTGTTGCACTGCTTTCTTAGCTGTATGCTTTGACTTTACTTTTTTGGTGCTTGATTTAGGCTTGCTTGATGTTTTATGCCGATGATTGGATGATTGGGAACGCTTCTGGCTATGACTGTAATCCTTTTTTTGAAAACCTGACTTAAAAGGCACATCATCACCTATTTCGGTGGTAAAACCGCCTTGATCACTGTTTCTGATTGATGAGCTGTCTGGATTATCTTTGTCAGCAGCAATACTCGGATTTATTGCTGCATAACCTGAGAAAAGAAGGACACAGCCAATAATCAACAGGATTTTTCTCATAGCAGCACCCCATAAAAAAATAAAATTTATGTTGTTAAAGTTAAATTTAATCATTATGTTGCAAAATAGATAGTTAAACGGCATCGCCTGTTTTTTAAAATTAACTCGAAAATGATAGATTTAAGAGTTCGTTGTCTAATTTACCCGCACGAAAACTGCGCCCTGACTCAACAGCGGTGACAATCACACTGGCAGGACTAAATAACAGCGCGTCGATTTTAAAAAAGTCATAGTTGCATTCTTTAAAAATTTTCGCAAACGGTTTGCCATAATCTTTCGAGGTGGAACTGGGGAGTGAAAGAGCCAGTTTTTCAGCCTCTTCATCGCTACCTTTGACAAATAAATGCACTTGTCCTGCAAATAAAATTGCATCATTGGTGCGTCCCATTGCTTGCACAAAATTAGGATGAGGCGGACAAACAGGTGCGCTACCTGTGCCATCAATGATATTTTCCAACGGAAAATGTAAAGTGTGGGCTTTGTGCATGGCGACTTCTAACACTCTGCCAACCACTTGAACACAGCCTGCTAAACTGCTGGTTGGTGTGACAATGATGGTTAAATCGGCGGGCAAAATGCCACAGGCATTGGCAACTTTTTCGACAATTTCTAAAGGGGGTAATGCGTCATTTTCAATTACTAAAACCGTGCTATCATGGCTATCACGGTAAGCCAGTTCTTTATATAACTCTTCAACAGGAACAACAATGCCCTTTTTGCTTTTTATTGCCATTGCCCGTGCAGGGCCTGAGCCTAAGGCATAATATTTGCCGTGTGAAAGACTCCAGCCTGCGTATTGACTGCCTAAACACGCCAAAACTGGATTGCTGCTATAAACATTGACCGTTAACGGCCAGTTTTCAGTGTAAGTGCTGTGTGAAAGTGAAACTGTTCCCATCCCCCCTAGGCAAATTTCAGTAATAATCCGTCCTGCTTCTAAGCCACCGATAGCCTCGATTCCAGCATCAATGAGGGTGCAGCCGTTGGCTAATTTTTGCACTTTCAGGCGCAATTTATCGGCATTTTCCAGCAATTCTTGTACTAAGGGTTGACTGAGTTTATTAACGCTTGCTTTGTATTCCATAATCATTGTGTTTTCTAACAGTTGAAAAAATAAAGTGTTCTTTTAAGCGCAAATCGTTTATGACCGATTGAACGTCTTTTCCTTTCACAATCATACTGCAAATTGGTTGTCCTGTGCGAATAATCGCACCTGTAACAGGGATGTCAGCGCAATAATCGGGCAAAATTAAGCCTGACTTTAACTGTAACGTCATTGGCGCATACACAATTTGATAAGCACTAACCGATTGGATAGACAGCGGTTTTTCCAAGTTTCCCAAACAGGCTTGGTGGTGCAGAGCTAATAAATTGGCTTGATACAGCTGACAACTAGCGGGGGGACGTGGATTTATTTCCAAAGCATAACAATCAGTGCCTGCTAAAATAAAATCCAAGCTATTAAGCCCTTGTAATTTATAGAAAGCGGTTAATTTTTCTAGCCAGTTTTTAAGTGTTTGTTGCACTGTCTTACTGAGTCGCATTGAGCCAATAATATTTTTAAAAACAAAGGGTTGATTATGAATACAGCGTATTCCTTGTTGATTAAAACCTATGATTTGACAATGCTGTTTATTGGCTAAAAACAGCACACTCATTGCCTGTCCTGCTTGATAACGCTGGTAATAATCGGCTGTGTGGACGTGTTGTGGATGATAATGAAAAATTCCCTGCCCACCTTGGGCTTGCTGGGGTTTTATCAGCCAGCCTTTGCCTTTCGGGGGGGTAAAACACACCGCAGGATGGCGAATTTGTAGCTGGCATAGCGATTGAAAAAAATGGCGTTTATTGTGTAATAATGCGAAAGTTTCAGCATTGTTGCCCAATAGCTGAAAATGGGTTTGCAAAAAAAACAAGCTTTCAGGTTCTGACTCAAACCCACTGCCATAAATGCAATACTGCACTGCGTAATGCTGCTTAAAAAACAAACACGCTGCTGCTAACTCCTTTATTTTTAAAGAATTAACTTGTTTAAACGCACAAGCTAACTGTCTTGTATCTTGATCACCATAGCAATCAATAACCAATGCAGTAAACTGGCAATTGAGGGCGGCTTGCGCTAGCATTCTGGCAGAATTGGCAATAATCAGTAATTGCATGAAAGAAGAATCCTAACGAATTAAGTTGGTAAATTATAATGCACGCTAGGTTATTTTATGCGACCATTGACTTTTCTTAACAGCCCAGCTTTGGAGTTTATTCATAATGATGCGCAATAAAAAACCCGCTCAATTACTTTTTGCTTGTTTATTTTTTATCTCTGCTTGTTCTACTACTCCTACAACGCAGTCAATAGGCGAACCTATTAACACATCAAACAAACTGCTGGTGTTAGATTCAGGACACACCCCTTTTGCCCCGGGTGCGTTAAGTTGGATAAATCAAACTGAAGTTGAATATAACGACAATATTGTTCGTACTTTAACGGACAAATTAGCAAAAACCAATTATCGCTTAATTTTAACCCGTCAACCTGGGCAAGCTGCAAAAATTCCTGCCATGTTGCGGCAATATTTAGCAACCTCGGTCAGCGAAAGTGCTTGGAATAAACAAGACCATTTATACGGTAGAATTGCGTTAGCCAATTATAATAAAGCTGATTTATTTATCGCTATTCACCATGATTCGGTGCAGGAAAAATATTTACAAAACGCAACCTACAGTGGTCAAAAGTCTTACACGATTAACAATGATTTTTATCGCAACTATAAGGTGGGTTATTCAATTTATTTAGCCAAGGATGAAGGAAATCAAAATTATACAAAAGCCTTGCAGTTTGCAAAAATTTTAGCCCGCCGCTTACAAAAATTGGGCAGAACCCCCTCGACGCATCACAGTGAAAATACCAAAGGAGAAGCTTATCAAGCCATTGATACCAATTTAGGGATTTATGATGGGCAACGCTTGGCAATTTTGCGCAATGCAACGGTTCCTGCGGTGTTAGTTGAAGTTGGGGTCTTATTAGATAAAGCCGATGAACAATTGGTTTCATCGCCTGCTTTCAAAGATGCGTTTGCCCAAACGGTTGTTGATAGTGTGAGTGAATTTTTAAATTAATAAAATCAGCTGGGGAAAAATTATGTCGATTAGTTTTGCTACAAAAACCGATTATTTAGTCTTGTTGAGTGCGGGAACCAATTCCATTGCAGTGGCCGATATGAATGCTGATGGTATTGTTGATCTTGTTACGGCCAATCAAAATTTAAGCAAAATGGGAACATTTTTAGGCAAAGGCGATGGCAGTTTCTCACCTGTCACCTTTGCTAAAATGGGATTGTCGGGCGTACAGCCTTTTTCTGTCACAGTGACCGATTTTAATAAAGACAACATTCTGGATATTCTCACAACTGACCCTGACAGCGATACCGTGCGCGTGTTATTAGGAACAGGGGGCGGCAATTATGCCAGCAGTGCCTCGTCTACTAAAGCTGGTTTAGACCCTTATTCCTTTGTGGTAGGGGATTTTACTAGCGATGGTAAACTTGATATTGTCACCGCTAATTATTTAGGCAACTCGATTTCAATCTTAAAAGGCGATGGCAGCGGGGCTTTAACCAGTTTAGGAACCATGCCTGTCGGCAAAAGCCCTTACGATATTGCCACCGCTGATGTGAATAAGGATGGACAGCTAGATGTTTTAGTGGCAAACAGTGACGACAATACGGTCGCTGTGTTAGCGGGTTCAGGCACTGGGACGTTTACTGCGAAGCCTACTATTCCAATGACAGGCAATCCCCAAGCGATGGTTATTGCCGATGTTAATAACGATGGCAATCCTGATATTTTAGCGGCAAACTCCTTGACTTCATCGGTTGGTGTGGCATTAGGTAACGGCGATGGTACCTTTGCCGCCGCAACCGCCAACGTAGTGGGCAATCGTCCTTTATCGCTGGCTATTGCTGATTTAAATGCCGATGGCAATTTGGATGTGGTGACGGCAAATTATGGCAATAACAACGTGTCTGTTTTGGAAGGCAAGGGGAATGGTTCTTTTGCTCCTGCTTGGTCTATTGCAATCGGTAAAAATCCGAATTTTGTCACCTTAGAGGATGTGAATGGCGATGGAAAAATTGACATTATTGCCAATAATTCCACCGATAACACAGTCAGTGTTATTTTAAATACCAATCCATCCTCAGGTTCAACTGGCACAGATGGTGCGAATAATTTAATCGGTACGGCAGGTTTTGACGCGCTAAAAGGCTTGGGAGGTAATGATACGCTAACAGGCTTGGCAGGCAATGATATTTTAGACGGCGGTTTGGGATTGGATACAGCGGTTTATAGCGGGTCACGCGCTAATTATACGGTACAAGCCATAACAGACGGTTACTCTGTGACAGATAATACGGGGGCAGAGGGGGTTGATAAACTTTACAATATCGACAAACTCAGTTTTGCAGATACTGCGATGCTATTTGATACCGTAGGGATTCCGGGGCAAGCGTATCGTGTTTATAAAGCTGCTTTTGACCGCGCACCCGATGCAGGCGGATTAGGGTATTGGATTAATGCTATGGATAAAGGCGCATCCCTGCAAACGGTTGCAGAAGGGTTTGTCAATAGCCCCGAATTTACTGCACAATATGGGGTAAACCCTACGCACGCTAGCTTTATGACCCAACTGTATGCCAATGTCTTGCATCGGGCGTATGACCAGGCAGGGTTTAATTTTTGGGTTGATACATTAACTAGAGGAGCAAATACCCAAGCAAGCGTATTGGCGCAAATGAGTGAAAGTGCTGAAAATCAAGCCGCTGTCATTGGTTTAATTGGCAATGGGATTGAATATAGCCCTGTTGTTTAGTTTTTGCCTAAGCATCTACTTCCCCGCTCTTTGTAACGCAGCGGGGAAAATTTAACCTGTTAATAACTTATGGCAACCTGATAGCCTAATGCGCGAATGTCTTCTGCAAAAGCATCCATTATGGCAGCGGGCAATTTTTTAATCGCCACCGCTTCGGGCTGAAAAGACGGTCTGGCAATCGTGTAAAGTGTGACATTTTCAATGCTGGTGTCTTCTTTTAACCGCTTTAAAAAGTTCAAATACGCGATTTTTTCAGCCTCCTCTAACCCCGTTTGTTGATAATCAAGCAAACAGGTTTGCAATTTAACCTGACACAATTGACTCGCTGTTACAATGGCTGCATACGCTTTTTCAGGGGATTGCTCCGAATGATTTAAACGTTTGCGTCCTGCATCAGTCACGCTGTCAAGTTTGAACCACACTTGTCCGCCATACTGATTAAGGCGCGTTAAGCCGTGTTGGACTTTGTTCTGATGGACTAAACTGCCATTGGTAATCAGCACAAAGTTTGCTTTGGGGAATAGCTCAAATTCGGTGGCTATATTGCCAATTAAATCAATCGCTTTCTCAAACCCAACTAAGCTTGTGGGTTCACCATTGCCTGAAATAGCAATGTCTTTAATAACCCGCTGGGCAGGCTCAATGGCAAAGCGTTCATAAAAATCGCCTTCCAACACAGCGTGCAGAAACGTTTTTAGTTCAAACGCCAGTAACTCAAAATCCAGTTCAGGGGCTGTTCCCCGAATTAAATCAGGCACTTGGCAATACACACAACGCCAATTGCAGGCATTATTGCTGTTAAAATTAACCCCAATCGACAAGCCCCCCGCGCGGCGTGACATCACAGGATAGACATATTTCAAGCCAATATGGTCACGATTATGGTCGTTTACGGTTAATTTTTGTGTCATAGTGCTGAGTAAGAAATGCAAAGCCCGCATTGTACTTTGCAAAGGAATTTTTTAAACGATTATTTTAGAGAACAATATGAATGAAGCGCGTTTAATGGAATTAGAGATAAAGTTGGCATACCAAGAGGATTTGTTACAACAGTTGAATACGATTGTGGCAACGCAACAGCAACAAATCACTCGCTTGGAAACAACCTGTACCTTGTTGCATGAACGGCAAAAAACGTTTGTGCAGTCGCTCGGTAGTGATGAACAGGAAGTAGAAATCCCGCCGCACTATTAAAAAAAAGCCCCTGTTAGTTTTCATAACAAGGGCTTTACTCAGGAGAGAGTTTTTTAAACTTTAAAAGGCGACCTGTCCACGCAGCATGAAGGTTCCCATGCCGTCCATTTTCTGCCCACCCACTGTTGTTAATGGCGAACCAGTTATATTTAAAAGACGGGTGTAATTCGCTAACAAACGGAAATTGCTATTGAAATACCAGTTTAATCCACCAGTGATTTCATTCATTTTACCGCCTTGAATACCGCCGCTTGCAAACGAACCATCATTCAAATTAACGCCTGAATAACGTATCGCCGCTTCGACTGCGCCCCAGTTGCCTTTGCTAGGATTAAATGGCTTATCTATTTTTAAATGCGTCATGTTGCCGTTTTTGTAAGTGCGTGATTCACCTGTCAATGTATAGGCTGCATCCGCATACCAGCCATCAAAACTGACATTTTGGTTAGCAATTGCACCAGTCCTGCCAACGCGGTCTATCCAAGTGCGGGTATATTCGCCACCGAGTGAGAAAGGTCCATAAATCGAAGCAAACTCCAAGCCTAGCATTTTAATATCTTTAGCACCTGTTATACTTTGCTTGAGAGGATTAAAATTTGACATTTCAGTGGTTTTATAACCGTACGCGAACGACTTGCTTTCTGCGACTTCACCGTTGGTGTCTGGTACACGGTAGTTACCCGCCACACCTAAATGAATTAACTTACCTTTTTCATTAATCGGGGCATAAGCCAGACGAGAGGAAATCGCCCAGCCTTCGTCACCTGCTTTATTGCTGGTTGTTACTGCGCCAGTTTTCAGGTCAGCGGTTGTTGTAGTTCCATGTGGTTTAAGACTGTTGCCGAAAACCCCCAGTTTAGCAACGTAATTTTTGCCAAAACTTTCAAGGTTTAAACCAATCGCACGGTCAACGGTATCAGTATTTAAAACGTTCATTAACGAACGCTCCGTAAACATCATGTCGTTAGAACTTTCTTGCAATTCGCGGCTAAAGTTCTGTTTTTGCTGCCCTGCGGTAATGATCACATGGGGTGCGCCAAGATATTGGAGGTACACATCTTTCGCATTAACTGCATCACCACCAAAGTCAACTTCGGTTCTAAACAGCCAGTCTTTGAAGAACACGCCTTCCATTCGCATTCGAGCGCGGCGGATTTCAGTGCCATCATCTGGCCGAACATGGTGACCTTTGCTGTCAAAATAATTGTCTTCGCCTGCAAATGAAGCATCTGCGTGAATACGACCACCGAATTTAAACTTAAAGTTTTTATCTTTCGATATAACTTGCAAGCCTTTTTTATCCATTGTAACTGTAGGCATTCCACTTGCACTTGTACTTGCAGCTTCTGCTTTTTCTTCCAACGCTTTAATCGCATTGTTTTTTAACGCTAAATCTTCTTGTATCGCCTTAATATCGGCAAAGTCATGCTCACCTTCTTGGTGTTTATGATGAGCATTTTTTTCCTCTATGTGGACAAATTTTCCCATTAATTTGCGTCCTTTTCCAGGTTCCGCATAAATCTGTTTGGTATGGGTATCAACATAAAGCTCAATAGCAAACGCCGCTGATGACAGAGTTACGCCCAAAATAGTCGCAACTGTCAGTGTTAATTTGGATAATTTCATGCCTTGCTCTTAGAAGTAGTTTTTATTGCCAGCAAGGTTAATGCAGAAAAATGACAGTTTCGTGACAGGTTTGTTACAGTTTGATGACAAAAAGCAACAAAGAAGGTGATATGCCTCACAAAAGTGAGAGGTTGTTCCTTATCAGTAAAAACCTACAAACGGATTTTTTTTGTAAGCGATGGCTGAGGAAAGGCTAAAACCCTAAAAAGAACCAACAACTGAGGATAAAAATAACAGCGGAACTGTATTGGAGTTTTTTAAAGAAAGAAAGCGAGTGCCAGTAGCTTAAAACTTCTGCTTTATCGTTAGCTAAACTGGTTTTTAGGCTGCGACAACAGCGGGGAATAAAACAATAGATGCGGTAGAAGCCGTAGCTGATAAACAAAACCAAGATATAAAAAACAATGACTTGGGTTTTATGGGTTCCAGTATCAAATAAATGTTCGATGCAGCCATCAAGAACATACTCAACCGATTCAAAAATGCCGTGTAATAATCCAATGATCAAATGGAATAAGCTGTCGTAAGTAAATGAAACAAAAATGATCAATGCCGATAACAGCATAATTTTGTGATGAATACCGAAATTCATTTTAAGGTCTCCAAAATTATGGTCGTGTTGTTTAAGTCTCTGAAAAAGCATGGCTCGCCTACTCAAAAAAACAAGTATTGTAACGCAGTTGTCATATTAGTACAGACTAAAGTAATAATTTGTGTTCGTGTAATTAAATTACTCTTTTTACGTTAGATTATTTTTACCAACTTGGATTGA
>Ga0316608_1000425_pt1 | contig 20589 bp, 5 predicted proteins | sample MIS2016152B_MG_FD_207673 | JGI IMG/M metagenome (GOLD analysis project Ga0316608, IMG submission 207673) | Microbial mat bacterial communities from Middle Island sinkhole, Lake Huron, Michigan, United States - MIS.2016.152B | ecosystem: Environmental > Aquatic > Freshwater > Lake > Sediment...
CTAATATTGTTACGGTTCCATTTGATGGATAACCTCCTACCGGAATGGTTACTACAATTCCGCCATCTCCTAAATTCAAATCGTTGCTTAATACAACTACATTTACAAAATCATCTTCGTCAACATCTACGTTATCATCAATTGCAATTGGATTATCATTTTCTAATGTTACTGTTATTGTTACAGTTGCTACATCACATTGTGGGATTGCATCATTATCGCATACATTATACGTAAAATCATCTGTTCCAACAAAATCTGTCGGTGGTGTATATGTGTATGTTCCGTCTGTATTTAAAATCAATGTTCCTAAAGTTGTATTTAATCCGATTGTTACTGTTACTGGAATATCATTTAAATTCAAATCGTTAGTGATTACATTTCCGGTAACGGCAACATCTTCTTGTGTTGTGTTTGTATCGTCAATTGCATCTGGTGTATCATTAGCAGGGTCAACTGTAACGGTTACGGTTGCCTGGTCGCAATCGCCATCGGCATCACATAATAAATATGTGAAAATATCGGTTCCGTTGTAATTTGCATCAGGAATGTAAGTTATGGTATTGTTTGCATTTATAATTACAGTTCCGTTTGTTGGATAACCTCCGCCTGGGATTGTAACTACCAAACCTCCATCTCCTAAGAAATCATCATTTGTCAAGATATCAATTACTACACTTTCGTCTTCGTTTGTGGTTGCGACATCATTATCTGCATTTAAAATATCTTCAACTGCATTAACTGTTATTACTACTGTTGCCAAATCGCAATCGTTATCTGCATCACAAAGTTGATAGGTGAAATAATCGGTGCCGTTAAAGTCTGGATTTGGGGTGTAGGTATAAGTTCCATCTAAATTCAAACTCAATATACCGTTACTTACATCTGTAACTACTATAAAATCAACAGGTATGTCTGACATTCCAAAATCATTTAATGAAACATCAGAAGTTAAAATATTATCTTCATTTACTATTTCTAAATCATCAATTGCAATTGGAATATCATTTATAGTTACATTTACAGTTTCAGTTCTTGAACAACCTGAAGTATTTGTAATTGTAACTGAGTATGTTCCGGCATTTAACAATGAAACATTTGAAATAATTGGATTTTCAAATGTTGAAATAAATCCGTTCGGACCTGTCCATAAATAAGTATATGTACCTACAGGTGAATTAAGTAAAATATTACCCCCAACATTTACAGGTGAATTTGAAGTCGGAGTAAATGCTGCCGGAGGAGTTGCAACTGTTACAAGTCTTTGTCCTGATGGAAGAGATTGACATAAATCAACTTCGACCTGAACAGAATATTTTCCTGCATCTGTTATAGCAACAGGAGTTATAATATAAGTTGGAATTACAGTATTAGCTATTGTAACACCTTCAAAAGTCCATTCATAATCAACAGAAACTCCTGAATAAGTGGTAGATTCTAATTCTAAAACATCACCTAAACAAGCCACATTATTTGCAGTTAGTACAGGTGTTGCAGGTCTAGGTTTAATTCCAAATATTTCGATACTTGCAGATGTAGAACAACTTCCGTTTGTTGCAGTTACCGTATAAGTTCCATTATTTACAGGTGAAGCATTATTGATTGTAGGATTTTTATCTACAGATGAAAATCCATTCGGTCCAGTCCATTGATAAGTATAACTTCCAGCTTCTGAATTTACAAAAGGAATTGATGTGCCTTCGCATTTAGTATATATTGCACTTAATACAGGTGCAGGTTTTGAATCAATAGTTATTAATTTTTCGCCAGATTCTAAAGATGTACAACCATCAACTGTTACCTGAACAGTATAAACACCTGAATGTGTAGCAGCTACTGATGGATTGTAGTTAATTGTAGGTATACCGGTAGTTGATGTTGTTATTGTTGAAGAAGCATCAGTATGTGTCCACAAATAAGTTACAACATTTCCAGTATAACTCGTTGAATTTATATTTAAAACATCACCTTCACAAATATTAGATTGAGCAGTAACAATAGGTGTTACAGGTTTTGGTTTTATTCCTGAAACTTCATAACTTGCAGAATAAGTACAAATCTGATTTGTAACCGTAACGGTATAATTTCCATTATGATTAACAGTTGCATTATTTATTACAGGATTTCGTTCAACAGAAGTATAACCATTAGGACCAGTCCATAAATATTCCCAAGCTGGAAGACTTGCTAAATCTACAAATCTAATAGTAGTGCCTTCGCAAGTACCGTGTGTAACAGTATAGCTTACTAGCGGATTTTCATAAATTTCTACATTATGTAAAGCTGAAGGATACGATTTGCAATTATCAACAATTACAACTACAGAATAATCACCCGAATTTGTTAATACAGTATTTGGAATTATTAAAGAAGGATTTGGAGTACTGATAGTTGATGTTGGAATTGTTGGTGCTGAAACAGGAACAGTCCAAAGGTATTCAACAGTATTTCCGTGATATTCACTTGTAACAAGTTCTAATAAATCACCTTCGCATAAATAATTTGGTGTAGTAATTACAGGAGTTGCCGGAGCCATTGAAACACCAACTACAACTGAAATTGGTTGTGAAATACAACCGTTTGCATCAGTAATAAATACGGTATAAGTTCCTTCATCAGCATCAATAATATTAGGAATAACCGGTTCTTTATCAACAGAATAAAATCCATTTGGACCTACCCACTCAAAAGAAAAAGGTCCGGTTCCTGATATTGGATTTGTTACATGAATTGTATCATTGATATTTCCATAAGAACATTCTATATTTAAATCTGGAATTATAGTTGTAGGGGCTTGGTTTACAGAAACAGTTGTAGCTGCAGAAATAGAAGATGAACAACCATCTACACTAATTGTAACAAAATAATCTTCTGCATCAAGTGCATCATTTATAGTTACGCTCTGTCCAAAAGCAATAAAACCTGAAGGTCCAGTCCATTGATAAGAGGCATTTGCATAAGATGTACACGATAAAGTTAAAGGAGAATTTTGACAAACAGGTCCACTATTAGTTGCAATTGGAATTGCAGGTGTCGGTATTATATCAATAAATATTGGTAAAGATGTATCTGAAAAACAGCCTCCTAAAGCGTTCTGAATTTTTAATCTCCAATCTCCTGCCATATAATTAGGGTCTCCGGAAGGAATTGATAAAGTCAAACTATTTCCTGATGATATTTCAGTTCCATTAGGCGCTATCCAAATATGGTCTAGTGCACCATAAGTCGTAGCTAATTCTATATCTGCAGTTTCACATACATATAAATCACTTGCTGTTAATGTTGGCGTTGATGGTGATGTTGCTACTGTTGCTGGAATAGAAGCATTTGAACTACATCCATTAGCATCAGTTATTGTTAAAGTATAAGTTCCAGCATCGTCTGCAGTTACATTATTTATTACAGGATTTTGTTGATTAGAAGTGAAACCATTTGGTCCAACCCAAGAATAAGTAGTTGCGGCAGATGAAGTAAATGACATCGTTACTCCGACACAATTATTAGTAGAAACTCCTAAGGTTGGTGCTGCCGGAGCTGCATTTATTGTTGGTGTAGTTGTTCCTGCTAAAGAAGTGCAACCATTTACAGTTGCTGTTACACTGTATGTTCTAGGTGCTACAGGAGGAGCTACAACAGTAGGATTTTGTAATCCTGAAACAAAACCTCCAGCAGAAGCAGTCCATGAATATGTTGCATTTGGTATAGTTGATGCAAATAAATTTACATTTGTTCCAGCACATACTGGTCCACTGTTTGTTGCAATCGGTGTTATAGGAATTGGGTTTACGTTAACAGTAACAGATTGGCAAACTGAATTTCCACAAGGAGGAAGATTTTCCCATCTTGCATAATAAGTTGTTGTAACTGTAGGAGAAGCGATTACTAACGGAGTTCCAGTTCCTATAGGAATTCCATTACAACCACCTGAATACCAAGCCAAAACATCGCCAGAACCATCAGTTGCAAATAATGTAATATTTCCGGCATCATTAGAACAGAAATTATTTCTATCAACTGAAACTGAAGTTGGAGCTACAGGTGAAGGAAGAATTGAAATAGTAGCATTTCCCAACATATCTATACCACAGCCGGAACTACTTGAAGCATGAACTGTATAAACTCCTGCCAAAGTTTGATTTCCAAACGTTATTGCACCACCATTTCCGACAACGGGTAATCCAGTGTTAATACCATTTATTCTTAATTGATATTGAACTAAATTATCAGAACCATCTAAACCAACCAATACACCACCTGTTCCGGAACAATATGAAGTAACACCACCAGTAACATTGTGTTGGACAGGAATTGGATTTACTGTAACAAGTGATTTATTTGAAAGAATTAATACACATACACCATTATCAACCGTAACATAATATGTTTCGGTGCTTGCTGGAGTAAAAGTGAAATTCACAGTTCCTCCAATACTTGTTACTGTATTTATTAAGGAGTTATCACTTTCTCGATATAATTCGTAAATATAACCGGCTTGTGTAGAATATACCGTAACGGTTGCTTGTTCGCCTTCGCAAATTTCATCATCGCTTACATCTAAAGTTGTAGTTGCCAAAGGCAAAACAGTTACCTCTGCAAGGTCAAGAATATCGCCATCGCAAGTGGTCGATTTAACAACGGCATATATATAATAATCAGTATCTACAGTAGGTGTTACTGTAAAAGTAACATTACCGGGTCCGGGAAGCGGAACATCTTTGGCTGCTCCTATATCGTTATGTGCCATATCACGTAACTGATACCATACGTCCGAAACTCCATTGTACAAAGTAATGGTTGCCGTTTCGCCGATACAAATTGAAGGATCGCTTACAACCAAAGAATTATTCAATCGGATATCCACATCAACATGCACTGTATTAGTTAGTTGTGTTGAACAATTGGTTGTATTAATTGCATAAATATGGTATGTAGTTGTAACTAAAGGACTAATAGTGAAAACTACGTCATCTCCATCTGCCAAAGGAGTCCGAGGTAGTGCAACATCATCACCTAAAGAATTCCGAAGTGTATAGTTCACACCAAATTGTGCATTTTTTACGGTTACCTGAATTGGTGAATTTGAACAAATATTATTATCGCTTACCGTAACATTCAAATTTGCATCCGGTAATTGATTCACAGTAACCGGAATACTTATACATGAAGAGACTCCACACGAGCTACTCCAACGTGCAAAATAAGTGGTATTTACAACAGGTGCAGGAATAATTTTCGGATTACCGATACCTTCAGAACCTGTTCCGCAATTTGTATTAAACCATTCAACATTTGTACCTATACCACCACTAACTTCCAACCTGATATTTCCACCGGCATCGGCGCAGTAGTTATTTCTGTTTACCGTGATACCTGTAGGTGGTAAAACTTCACTTATACTTGCATTTAATGTTGAAGTGGTTTTACAATTTGTAACTACATCGGTTTCCTCAACGGTAACTTCTCCTGAACCGGCTACATCCCAATCAACGGTTATCGTATGAGTAGTATTGGTTGCTGAGGTAATTGTTCCACCAAGAATTGACCATGCATAGGTATTCCCCGGTACATCCGTTACCGAATAGGTACGAGTTGAATTATTACAAACATCATTTGAACCGATAATCACAGGACTAGGAGCATCGGTAACTGTAATATTACTGTTGGCAGTACCCACACAACCATTTCCATCGGTATAAGTATATGTAATATTATAGGTATTCACACCGATTGAGGGATTAAAAGTATAAGTTATCGGGGGTGGAGGAGCAGACGCTGTAATCCCCAAACCTGAATACGTTCCTCCTGCAGGAACTCCACCGGTTAGGGTTTGCAAACCGGAGTTTTCGCAGAAAGGACCTTGCGCATTAAATGCAACCACTGTTTTTGGTCTTACTGTAATTACAACATTAACTGCATTTCCTGCACATACACCCAAATGTGGAGTAACAGCATAAGTTGCGGTCTGATTAATACCTGTATTATTAGTAAAAATATCAGTTATATCACCTGCAACAGCTACAGGACGGTCTGTGCCTCCAGTCATTCCACCTGAATTTAAAGGTAGCGGATAAGTAAAAGTTGTTCCTGCAACAACAGGTGTTAATGTTAATACTAAACTTGCTGCATCACCACTACAAATTGTTTGAGCCAAAGGCGAAGAAAGGTTTAGCTGTGGATTTACTCTTACAACCACATTTGTTGCAACACCAAAACATCCACCCAATGCTAAATCAGCCTTTGGAATTACACTATAAGTTGCAGTTCGAAGAACTCCAGTATTATTTGTATAACTATCAATTATGCTATTTCCACTTGCACCATTATTTGTATAAGTCATTCCTCCAGCTAAAGTTGGAGCACTCCAACTGTAAGTTGTTCCTGCTAATACTGGAGTTGTCGAAAGCGGTAAACTTGCAGCTATATCGGAACAAATAGTTTGAGTCAAGCCAGTAGTTAATCTTGGTCTAGGATTTACTGTAATTATAATTGACTGTGGTGTGCCTACACAATTTTGGGCACTATAAACAGGTGTTACATTATAAGTTGCTGTTTGAACTAAAAGACTATTATTCACCAGTACATCTGTTAGATTTGCTGTTGAACCCTGTGCCGGACGAGCTACACCACCAGACATATTTGCTAAATCGGAATAAACTGGCACACCCCAGTAAAATGTAGTACCAGCAACATTACTGCTAAGTGCAATGTTAGCTGCTGTTCCGCTACAGACCTCTTGAGCCAAAGGATTGAATGTAACATCAGGTGAAGGACGTACTAAAACCACAATATTTTTCGGAGTACCAGTATATCCGCCAACTATTGGATAAACCGTATAAGTTGCAGTTTGGTCTATATTGGTCGTATTAATCAAAAGGTCAGTAATATCAAAACTCGAGCCTGGCGAGGGACGCGCAGTTCCACCTGTAATATTGCCCGGTGCACCCGAAATTGTCGGTGCTGCCCAATAATATGTAACGCCAGGGATTACAGTAGTAGTTGATAACGTAACATTTGCAGGCGAGTTGCTACATATTGCTTTACTTAAGCCATCGCTTACTTCAGGAGGAGGAATTACAGTTATTCTAGAATTATTATTTAGTGTAATTTCAGTACAACTACCGGCACCTTCTGCTCTAATAGTAATATAGTTATCTCCTAGAAGTAGAAATGCTGCCGGTATATTCAACGGCAAATCGGCTCCTGTACCTACATCAGACGTTATAAATGCACCAAGTTTGTAAGCCCGGTAAGTAACTCCTGCCTCGGCACCATAAATAATTACAGTACCATCTTGACCAGGATAAATATTTTGACTTGAAACTAATAAAGTAGAATTTGCCAAAGGAGTTATATTAACATTTACTGTATTACTTGTAGGCGGACAATTTAGGTTATTAACATTCCAACGGAAAACATAAGATCCTTGAACTGTACCATTAACAAAAGTATTATGATTACTTGGATCAGAAAACGAAACAGATGAAGGACCAGAAACTTGTTCCCAGAACCCAATGCTTGGCGCAGGGTCATCTGCATTAAGTTTAACTGGTGTAAATATGCAGAAATCATAAGGTCCACCCGGATTTGCAGGATTATTTGCACTGTTAACTACAGACATTGAACTGCTCAAAACACAACTTCCACTTACTATTTGCCATTGAAAAGCATAATTACCATTCGTTAAATTGTTTATTTCTGTAGTATTTAAAGTTTGATTGACGATATTTGCGATATTGGGTCCGGAAAGTTGTGTCCATGTTCCGTTACCCACAGCAGCAACATTCCCTGCCATATTAGTAGTTAATGCATTACAGAGCGTCTGATTTGAACCTGCCAGTGGAGTTGTAGGTGGATTTGTACCAAATGTAATATCGACCCAATCGGTTGAAGCTACACATCCGGCACCGGTTGTTGTTTGCCATTGAAAAGTATAAGTTCCTACCGCTGAAGGGTTTGAAATTGTAGTATTTGGTAAATTCGGATTATCAATTGTAACGGTAAGCCCCACTGGATTAGTAGCAAACAATGTCCATGTTCCAATACCAACAGTCGGCAAATTGCCTTCTAATTGAGCATTTAACTGACAAGCAGCTACCTGATCGTCTCCGGCATCTGCAGTAGTCGGAGGTTCGTAAACATAAATTCGCATAACATCGTTATAATTGTTGCACCAATTGTACGAAACCTTCCATTCCAAAACATATACCCCCTGCATTAAGTTTGAAACAACAGCAGTATGAGTATTTGGTGTAAAAGTCGGTGTATTAGGACCGGAAACAACATTCCAAGAACCAATACCAACACCCGGATTATTAGCTGCAAGAGTTACAGTTTCAGTACCAAGTATTCTACAAATTTCTTGATCAATTCCAGCATCGGGTTGCGTTCCATTAGGTGAAGTTTGAATATTTACAACATCGCTAGTTCCAGGACAACCATAAGCAACAGGAGTTGAATATCTGAAAACATAATTACCGAGTACAACTAAGTTTGTAGCAACAGCAGTATTTGGTGCATTTTTCGAAATAAGAGCACCTAAAGCTGTTACTTCTGTCCATGTACCATCGGTGCCGTTTGTTCCAATTAATTGAATTTCTGACGAATTACATAATTGAGCATCCGCTCCTGCATTTGCAGGTGCCGAAACAAATATATCAACAATATCAGTTGAATTGGCACAATTAGGACCCGAACTGATATTCCATTGAAATTGATAATGTCCGGTAATAAGATTTGTTACAGCAGTAACCGGTTGATTAATTTGCGCTATTGAAGGACTGTTTGGCGATGAAACAATTGACCAAAAACCAGTTCCCGAAGTAGGAAGATTCGCGTTTAATACGGCAGTTGTACCGGCGCAAATAGTTTGGTCAAAATCGGCATTTGCAACAGTTGGTGGATTAGAAACAAAAACGTTAGTTTGATCGTTTGTTGTGGGACACGCTCCATACGAAATAGCCCAGTCAAAAACATAAGTTCCCGATTTAAGAAAGGTCAATACAGCATTCGGATCGTGCTTGTCTGATATCCGAACCGTAGCATCACCCGATAACAATGTCCATGTACCTTGTCCAACAGAAGGTGTATTCCCATTTAGTATAATTGTATTATCGCAAACTATTAAATCGCCTGCTGTATTAGAAACATCGGCGGTAGGTGTTATTGTTACAATAACCGTATCTCTTGTAGTCTGACAAGTTGCAGCAGAAATAGCCCATTCAATTTCATAAATACCATTAATCATTCCATTTATTTGGGTATTATGCTGACTTGATGACACTATTGTTGGAGTATTTGGTCCGCTAATAACCGACCATGTGCCAATCCCAACTACGGGATTATTACCAGCCATAGTCGCTGTAACAGTTCCGTTGGGTTGGCATTGATTAGGACCGGCAGCTGCAATACTAGGTCCTGTAGTAGCTAAAGTAGTTATAATAACATCAGCCGAAGCATTTGAACAAGCATCCCCAACCGTCCATGTAAATGTATAACTTCTACTACTTGCTAAGCCGGTAACTGTTGCTTTCGGGTCATTAATATTTGAAATAACAACACCTGTGCTAGGAACAACAGACCATACACCTGTTTCATTCTGGGCAGGTGGTTGAGCATCTAAATATACCATTGAATTACTACAAACTACTTGATTCAAACCAGCGGCAGCCGTAGATGTAGTAGGAGTTGAAACAACAACTTTAACTACATCAACATCATCATTACAAGCTTGTCCACCAGAAACTAACCAACTGAAATAATAAATCCCCTCAATTAAATTAGTAATTTCGGAAGATTCATCATACACATCAACAATAATTGCTGTATTCGGTCCACTTACTTGAGACCATGTACCAAATCCTATAGCAGGTATGTTACCAGCCAAATCAGTATCCACAACATTACATGCCAAAATCTGGTCTGTACCGGCATTTGATGCAGTAGGTGTTTCAGAAATAGTAACATTTACTTGGTCATAAGCATCGCTACAACCAAAACCATTTTGAAAACGACGAAATTGAATTGTATAAGTTCCAAACTGCGTGAAATTTATTGTTTGAGAAGTTTGACCAGCTCCTAACCAACCTGTTGTATAAGGTCCGCTAATTATTCTGTATTGGTTGTCGCAAGCAACTCCGGTAACGTTATAATTTAGAGTTGTACTCATTATACCGCACAAATAAATATCTCCACCATTAGCTATAGAAATAGTTGGTGGAGTAGAATAAATTATGCTTACTTCATCGGTAGAAATACATCCTGTATTAGTATTTTCAATTGTCCAACTAAAAGTATAAGTAGATGAACCATTCAATCCAGTAACGCTTGTAGAGGGAGAATTAGCACTTGTAATAGTAACTCCAGCAGGTCCGGATGTTTGAAGCCATGTACCAACTTCATACGAAAATTGAGCATAAGAACCGGATAAAACTGCAGAAGAGCTTGCATTACAAAATCGGATATCTGCACCGGCATTTGAACCCGATACTCCTTGCCCAGCAGCTTGAACTGTTATTGTAACAATATCTGAACCATTTGCACAAGGACCATTTACAGACCATCTAAAAACATAAGTACCTTCAATTAAACCACTAACCGAAGTATTGTATTGATTGATATTTCCAAAATTAGGATAATTAGGGCCACTCACTAAGCTCCAAGTTCCAATTTGCCCTCCTACTCCTGTACCTCCTATTGATGCAGATAAAGAAGTTGAAGTACTTACAGTATAGCAATTACTTAAATTTTGGTCAGGTCCAGCATCAACCGGAATTAGTCCGCCGTAATTGGTAATTGTAACAAAATCAGAAGAAATACAAGCTCCGTTTGTTATTCTCCATTCAAGTATTGAATTTCCGGCACTGGTTGTTGGTAAAGTAATACCTGACACTGGATTACTTGGAGCAGTTACTGTAACACCTCCATTATTTGATGTAACAAGCCATTCACCAATTTCTCCACCACCAACTGGATTTCCGCTTAGAGATAAACTCCCTGTGGGACAACTAGCTATATCCGTTCCTGCATTCGCTATTGTTACAGGATCAATCCAATAAACAACATCTTGATAAACAGTTTGCCCATCTTGACATGTAGCAGTAATCCTGAAAGTATAGAAGTTATTTGCCTGATGTCCAGTAATAGTCGTATTTAAAGTATTGGGACTTACAATTGTTACCGAAGGACCACCAATCTGGCTCCATATTGCCGGAATTGCAATTGAACCTTGCGAATTTCCATTCAACGTAAATGGCTCACTAATACAAAGATCATCATCAATACCTGCATTTACGGTGCAGTTTTGCCCGAGCGAAACTGATTGTAAACTCAATATTAAGGTAAACAACAGCAGGGTTCTTTTGAAAGTAAGGGTAAATGTTTTTACATTCATAATATTTAATTTTTAAATTTAAGTTTCTTAATTGAGATTCTAAATATACTAAAATATACAAAATACAACAAAAATTTAATAATTTTATTAAACAGATTTTTTCTAATTAATTTCAAATCTTAAATAATAAAAAGTTATTCTTTATAAATTGTATATAGAATTTAATTTTTTTCAAATAATTTTATGCAAAAAACAAATCAATAATATTTTTCAATAATTTATATTTGAAGCTATTATATAAAATTAAAAATTGTTTTATAAGACAACTCCTAATTACTTTTTTATATATACTGTTTTCCAAAAGTTTATTAAAACAACTCATAACAAGCATTTTCAAATCAATATTATATAAACTAAATAAATTGACAATATATAATTTTTTGAAATTACTTGTTATATTTTTTCACACAAAATTAGGTATTAATATTTGATTATTTTCAAAATATTAAAAATTTGTATGAAAAAAATTTTTAATATATTGTTATTAAATTTGTTAAAATTTATAAGATTTTTGCATTATTTAGCTTTTTTTAATTATATTTTAATTTTCATAATCATGTGTTGAATTTAACACAAAATTTATAGAATAATTTTTTAACACTATTAGCAATATAAATACAAAAATCAACATAAAAAATATAAAAGAAAAGGTTTAAAGGTATACAAAAAGTATACAATCATTGAAAAGGAATATAAAATTAACAGAAACTCCATGTTTGTTAAATGATTTCCTAAAATTATATATTTTATAAATTTTAATTAATTCTATTTTAAAAATTTATAAAATTAAGTTAAACAAAAATTGTGTCCTCCAAAATAATGATTTGGAAAATTTATATAATCTTATTACTTTTTTTAAATAATCTAGTGTCATGTCAAACAATAAATGACGCATAAATTTCAGGTGAAAACACCTGAAATGTGTTGTGATTGATGCACTTGTCAGGTGTTTTCACCTGACAACTTTAGCTTTACATAATACTAGCTTCAAATAAAAATAATCTTGCTTTAAAAGTTAGTAAATGTAAATTCATGCAAACTTTTTACAGAAAAATAAATTTCGATTTCAATTTAGACAAATTCTCTGTTCAAAGACAACTTCGTTTTAAATTCTACTATTGTTCAATACTTTACATATTATTTTGATTTTTTAAATTAGAATTAAAAAACTTACAATATGTTAACTAGATATCAAAGTATTTTGGATTTGAATAAAATTCAAATAACTTAATTAAATAAATAAACATCTTAATTACAATTATTTGAAAAATTAAACGAATTGTTTCAAAAATTAGAACAAATTAAAACGGATTGATAATACAAAAAAATCTTTAAATTTTATGATACAAGGTATAAAATAAAAATATATCTTTGAAGCATTTATTACCTTAAAATTTTCGAAAAAATGAGAGAAAAATTATTGATTATTTGTTTTTTGTTTATGATTTTGAGCGTTTCAGTTAAAGCTCAAACCATAACCGGAAGTGTAATTGAAGAAGACACCAAACTAGAAGTTATTGGTGCTTCAATAGTTGTAAAAGGTACTACCAAAGGTACACTTTCTGCTTATGATGGTTCGTTCAAATTAGATGTTCCCGCTGGGGCTAATACCATCAAAATAACTTTTATAGGTTTTATAGACGAAGAAATTTCTATTGATTTAAAAGCTGGTGAAACTAAAGATTTAGGAGAAATTATACTTAAATCAAATGCAATTGGTCTAGAAGAACTAAGAGTTGTTGCAAATTATGCAGTTGACCGACAAACTCCGGTTTCAATTTCAAGAATTGAACCTTCGTTTATTGAAGAAAAACTAGGAAGTCAGGAGTTTCCTGAAATTCTGAAAACCACACCTTCTGTTTATGTTACAAAAGCAGGTGGTGGATACGGAGACTCAGAAATAAGATTGCGTGGTTTTACATCTGAAAATATTGGTGTATTAATTAACGGAGTTCCGGTTAATGATATGGAAAGCGGAAAAGTTTACTGGTCAAACTGGGCAGGTTTATCAGAAGTTACAAGAAGTATGCAGGTTCAGAGAGGTTTAGGTGCTTCAAAATTAGCTATTTCTTCTGTAGGTGGAACTATTAACATTTTAACAAATAGTACTGACGTTGAACAAGGTGGCGTTATTTACTATGGAATTGGAAATGATAATTACATGAAAACTTCATTTACAGTATCAACCGGTTTATTTGACAACGGTTGGGCTATAACATTAAGCGGAGCAAAAACAACTGGTGATGGTTATGTAAAAGCCACAAATTACGAAGGTTACTCTTATTTTGCTAATATTTCAAAAAGGGTTTCGGCAAAACAAAATCTGTCATTCACAATTTTTGGTGCACCACAATGGCACAATCAACGTGGCTCAAAAATGATTTATACTCAGTTTTTAGAATCACCAGACGGAATAAAATACAACAGAGACTGGGGTTACAGAAATGGTGAAATTTATAATACAGGTTATGCATACAATTATTATCACAAACCTCAAATGTCTTTAAATCATTATTTTAAAATTAATGATAATTCTAAAATTTCTACATCAGTATATGCATCTTATGGTAGAGGTGGTGGTAGAAGAGTAACAGGTACAACTACTTGGATGACTACAGATATTAACAACGGTGGTGCATATTATGCAGATGCAAAATTAACAGAAGAAGGTTTATATGATTATGATGCAATAATTGCTGAAAATGCTGCATCTTTGACAGGTTCTAAAGTAGTAGTTTCTAATGCAGTAAATTCACACAACTGGTACGGTTTCTTATCTTCATTTAATTCAAAAATAGGTAATGTAGATTTAACAGCAGGTCTTGACGGTAGATATTATACCGGTATTCATTATGTTGAAATAGACGACTTATTAGGTGGACAATATTTCCTAAACTCAAACAATATAAACAGAGACCCAGGTGCTCCATTAAGAGAAGGAGATAAAATAAGTTACTATAATTTAGGTGAAGTACTTTGGGAAGGTTTATTTTTACAAGGTGAATATGTAAGTGATAAATTTTCTGGTTTCTTATCTGCAGCTATTTCAAACTCAAGTTACAGACGAACCGATTATTTCTTATATGCAGATACTGCTCAGGTTTCAGCTTGGACTAACCAAATAGGGTACAGTGCAAAAACCGGTGTTAACTACAATATTTCTGATAACTTAAACTTTTTTGCAAATGGTGGTTATTTCCTAAGAGCACCTTTTATGAAATATATCTACTTAGGTAATACAAATACCTTTAATACAGAGGTTAAACCCGAAAAAGTAACTACAGGTGAAATTGGAGTTGGATACGATTCAAAATATTTATCTGTAACAGTTGATGGTTATTATACTGTTTGGATTGACAAAGGTAAAACTTTTACTACAACCGACCCAGAAAACAACCCTGCTACAGCAAACGCTACTGGTTTAAATGCAACACACATGGGTATTGAGGCTGATTTTACATCTAAACCAATTGATGCTTTGGAAATAACCGGTATGCTTTCAATAGGAGACTGGAAATGGACAAGTAATGCTGTAGGAAATTTCTACGATAAAAATGAAGTACTATTTGCAACCCAAACTGTATATGCAAAAGGCTTACATGTTGGTGGTTCAGCACAAACAACAGCTGCGTTAGGTATAAATTACGAAATTTTACCTAAAGTTAAAGTTGGTATGGATTATAATTATTATGACCGCTTATACGCTGATTTTAATATCGAAAGCAGAACTGTTTCAAATGATGTTGGTATAGATTCTTGGAAAATGCCTTCTTATCAATTAATTGATTTTAATGCAAGTTACAAATTTGATATAGGTAAATTAACTGCAACTTTCTATGCAAAAGTTAACAATTTACTTGATGTTGAGTATTTTTCTGACGGCACTGACGGTTTTGACCATACTCAAGAATCATCTCCAATATTTTATGGAGCCGGTAGAACCTGGTCTTTAGGTTTAAAAATGAAATTTTAATAAATGATTTTTATAAAAATTAAAAAAATATATATATTATGAAATCAAAATTTTTAATAATAATAAGTTTGGGATTGTTGCTTTTTGCATCATGCGAACCAAACAAAGAAATTTATGACGACTATTATGCTAACCTGAAACCTTTTTCAGATAAATTTGATGTTACTATAGTTGAAACAGACTACGCAAATATTAAAAAATATGCTCTGGCAAATGCTGAGGATAAAACAGATACTACAAATGCAAATTCATTGGGTACAAATAAATGTTTTACTCCAGAAATTGATGCTCAGAAAATTATACCATATTTTCTTGATAATACATACATAGCTTTGGACTCTAGTTCGGCAATTAATGTAACTTATAAATATAGCTATTACTATAAATTTGTTTCAGGTATTACTATTAATAATACCAAATACAATAGTTTAGCCGAAGGTCAAGCTGCTGCATTAGCAAATGTACAAACAATAACAGGTACAGAAGGAACAAAAAGAATAACAAAACTTAATTATATACTTCATACCGAAACAGTTGTAACTCCTGACACAGTTATTATTGATTCTACATGGACTAAATCAAAAGTTTTCTATTATCATAACGGTACAACTTGGACAACACCTGAAAATTCCTATATTTTAAATACTACTGATTACCAAAGCTTTGGTGGAATAACTGCTACAAACCTTTCATTTACAGATGTTGCAACAGCCGATTATTACATTCCAATGTTTTTAAAAGAAAAATATCCTTATTTATCTGCAGGAGCTTCATTACATATTATTTACGAAACTTACAATTTAGAAGGCAATCCAATATATTACAATCAATATTTCTATGATGGAAGTACTTGGACAAATGCAGAGTATAAAACCGACCCTTTTGTACATAACGGAACTGCATGGTTTTACGATCCAACAATCAGATATACAATGGTTAAAACCGATTATCAAATTATAGTTGATTACATCATCAATCACCCAACGTTAAATGTTTACAAAGACCCTGTTTTTACAAATAACGAATGGTATTGGGGTGCAAGTGCATTCTACGGAAATTACGATTTAAGACCAGTTAAACACTTACTTTACGACCCAATGGGCGAATTTATAGGAAAATCAGACAGCGATATATTAGATATATTATTAGGTCGAATTTCAGAATCAGTTGTAATTATGTGTAATGGCAAATTTACAGATTCACAGCCATTTATTAACGGAATACCTGTTTATTACGAAATAACTTTTGATACTTACGAACCTGCCCGTCATAAATATATGGTAAAATGTTTATGTACTGATGTTGGTGTATTTGAATATGTTAGTGGACCAACTTTAGTTCAGTAATTTATTTAAATAATTTTTTTGAAAACATCTGGATTTTTTAAGTCCAGATGTTTTTTTTTATATAATCGTAAACTATAAAAAAAGGATTCTAACCATACAACTTGAAAAATTAATAAAATTTGATACTTTTGCAGAAAAAAAAATTATGATTTTACAAATATTAATGACATTACTTTTAGTTTTGATTAATGGATTTTTTGTTGCTGCAGAGTTTTCTATTGTAAAAGTACGCTATTCTCAGATACATCTTAAAGCCGAACAAGGAAATAAACTTGCAAAAAAGTCAAAACATATTATTAATCATCTCGACACTTATTTATCAGCTACTCAACTAGGTATTACATTTGCGAGTCTAGGTTTAGGTTGGATAGGCGAACCGGTAGTTTCAAAAATTATTCTTTACAGCCTAAATGTTTTAGATATCAAAATTTCGACCGAACTTTTGCATTCAATTTCAATGCCTGTTGGCTTCTTGCTAATAACAATGCTGCATATTGTATTTGGAGAATTAGCTCCAAAATCTATAGCAATTCGTAAATCGGAGTCAACAACTCTCGCAATTTCTTATCCTTTATACTGGTTTTTTATAATTTTCCGTCCTTTTATATGGTTAATGAATTCGTTATCAAATTTAGTTTTAAAACTAATTGGTATTAAGTCTGTTGGAGAACACGAAATTCATAGTGTTGAAGAATTAAGATTATTAGTTAAACAAAGCAAAGACGGAGGAGAGATACAATCCGAAAATTATGAAATCATTAAAAATGCTTTTGATTTTACCGACCACCATGCAAAACAAATTATGATACCTCGACCACAGGTTTTTTCACTTAACATTGATTTACCTACTAATGAAATAATTAAACAAATTCTAGAAAATGGATATTCCAGAGTTCCGATGTATCAGAATTCTATAGATAATATTATTGGAATAGCTTATGCAAAAGACTTATTTAAAGAATATTTTAACAATCCAAATTTTAAAATAAGCGAACATTTACAAACTGTTCAGTATATTTATGAAAATAAACAAATTAGCGAAATATTAACGGATTTTCAAAAACAACACATGCACTTAGGCATTGTTATTGACGAATTTGGTGGAACACAAGGAATTATAACATTAGAAGATATTTTAGAAGAATTAGTTGGAGAAATTCAAGATGAAGACGACGACGAAAAACCTATTGTTGATAAAAAAGAAAACAACACATATATTGTACAATCAACGCAGCCAATTGAAGATATAAACGATTTTCTTCCAATACATTTTCCGGTAAACGACAATTATACAACTCTCTCGGGTTTATTATTTTATCATTTTGGAAGAATTCCTAAAGTTAACGATAAAATAATTATTTCTGATTATGAAATTACCATTCTTAAAATTCAACATCGTACAATACAATTAGTTACTTTAACCCAAATTATAAAACAAAATATTTAAATATTAAGACGTTGTTTAAAATTTTATAAAAAAAAATTTTTTTTATAAAAAAACACTCCAAATTGTTATTATATAACTATATATATAAATTTTAAACAACTTCTAAACAAAAAGGTTAATTAAAAATGAGAAATAATGAAAATAATGAATTCGAAATTTCCTTTTCTGATTTATTTGTGATTTTTCACAATACAATTTAATTAAATATGCGAAAAATATATATTACTTTTTTAATAATAATTTATTCTTTTATATCATATTCACAAACAGATAGTTTGCTTGTTGAATTCAGAGGGGCTTGGGTTGCAACAGCCAAAATGATTGATTATCCATCAAAAAGAGGTTTAACTTCTGAACAGCTTAAAAATGAATTTATTGCACTTTTAGATTTACATCAACAAAATGGAATGAATGCTATTCTGTTTCAGATTCGACCAGCCTCAGATGCATTTTACGATTCACCTTATGAGCCTTGGTCTGAGTGGCTTACCGGAGTTCAGAATAAAGCTCCATCACCATATTTTGACCCTCTGGAATTTATGATTGACGAAACTCACAAACGCGGAATGGAATTTCACGCTTGGTTTAATCCTTTTCGTTCTGTCGCAACTATACAATATGCAGATATTTGCAACGAACATGTTTCTGTTACCAATCCAGACTGGAATTTTACTTACGGAATAAATAAATATTTAAATCCCGGAATACCTGAAGTAAGAGAATTTGTTACAAAAATAATTGCAGACGTAGTTACTCGATATAATATTGATGGAGTACACTTTGACGATTACTATTACCCTTATCCTGAAAAAGATTCAACAAATACAATAATTTCAATACCCGATAATTCTGCTTTTACCAAATATAAAGGAAGTTTTACAGATATAAAAGACTGGCGTAGAAACAATATGGACTTATTTGTGCAAATGGTTCACGACACAATAAAATCAATAAAACCAGATGTCGTCTTTGGCGTTAGTCCACCGGGTGTGTGGCGAAATAAAGGTTACGACCCAGAAGGCTCAAATACTCTTGGATTAGCATGTTACGATTATCTTTATGCAGATATTTTAAACTGGCTGAAAAATGATTGGATTGATTATGTTACTCCTCAGATTTATTGGTATATAGGTAATAAAAATGCAGACTTTTCGCATTTGGTTGACTGGTGGAGTAATCATAATTATGGTAAAAATCTGTACATTGGCATTGGCGTTTACAATATCGACAAAACCGGACAAAAAGCACACTGGAGTGATGCTTCCGAAGTTCCAAATCAAATTAGACTAGCCAGACAAAATTCTCAGGTTAAAGGTTTTATGTTTTACAAAACTCAAACTTTCAGAGATAATCCTCTTGGTATAAACGATTCGTTACGAAATAATCTTTTTAAAGTACCGGCAGTTGCCTCAATTACTTTTAAAAATCAAATTGCAATGAATGATTTTACTGAAAATGAAATAATTGAAGTAAACGAAATTGAAACATCCACAACAGTAAAAATTATTGATAAAACCATCCCTGAAACACCTAAAAATGTTGATGTTATAAAAATTAAAAACGAAATTACAATTTATTGGGATAATGTTAAAAGTAACCCAAAAAACTCAAAAGATTCAGTTGCATATTATAACATCTACAAATATAAATCGACTGATAATAAAGATTTTATATTTGATTTAATTTATACAACTTCAAAAGAAAATAAAATATTAATTGAAAACTCGAAAGGACTGAAAATATTTGCAAAAAAATATTTATTTGTGATAACTGCCGTAGATTGCTTTGAAAATGAAAGCGAACCAAGCTCTCCAGTTATGATTCGACTTAAAAAATAGATAAATATTATGATAATTTGATAATTCGAGAATTTGTAAATTAATTTAAGATAATCACGTATTTACAAAATATTAATATTAAATCAATGAAAATTAAAATTAATGATAAAATCCAGAGTATATCTCAAATTCAAGTTGCAGAGATGAATTTTGGAAGAGAATTCGAAAATCTTAATGAAATAAAATTGAATTATGAATTTGAAATTTCCTTTGAAGAGTTTAAAACCATTTGCTCAGATATTTATGAAAATTACAGAATTGACCAGATAAATGAAAAAATTGAAAACGAAACATTTCCACTTGATTCGTTATGGAAAAAATATCAGATTGCAAGTTTTCCAAAAATTAATGAATGTTTTAATTTTAATAAGGATTTGTTATCTGACTTAATTAATTTTCTAGCTTATGATTATTTACATAAAATTATAAATAACAAACTTACAACTAATTTTTATTTAATAATCAACACAAAACTAGTAATAGTAAACTCCTCAATTCTTTTTTCAGGAGATTGTGTTGAAAGAAAAATGGTGTTTTAACTTTTTGTAAAAATCTTAAAATTTATATTTAACACACATTCCTCCAACACCAAAAGC
>Ga0316608_1000426_pt1 | contig 20586 bp, 10 predicted proteins | sample MIS2016152B_MG_FD_207673 | JGI IMG/M metagenome (GOLD analysis project Ga0316608, IMG submission 207673) | Microbial mat bacterial communities from Middle Island sinkhole, Lake Huron, Michigan, United States - MIS.2016.152B | ecosystem: Environmental > Aquatic > Freshwater > Lake > Sediment...
TGGCAAGTGTAGCTACAACATTTAAAAAAAGATATAAATTTAGCGGAAGTGCTTTAGTTCAATACAGCAAGATAAGACTAACCGAAAAAATTCTGCAACAATTCGATGATGTACCAACAATTTATCAGGATAGACAAAGTTTTAAAATTACTGCTACATATTCGCAGGATGCAAAAGCTAATCCTACAAGTAATTTCAGCGGTAATGTAAGTTTTGACCGTGGTGGTTTTTCAAAAAGTAATGCACAGGATATTCAGGAATACGTAAACAGCACAAACATCACAAGTTTCTCATACCGAAAAACTTTCAGAGGAACTCCCCTAAATCTTTCGGCAAGTGCAAATGTTATTCAAAACTTAGCCGATTCTACAACTAACATGAAACTTCCATCGGTTTCATTAAATATGGCACGTGTTTTTCCTTTTAAAAGAAAAAACGCCTCAGGTCCAAGCAGGTGGTACGAAGATATTGGTTTAACAATAAATTCAAGTTTCGATAATTCAATTGATACACCAGATTCTTTATTGTTTACAAAAGAGATTTTTAATAGAATGGAGTATGGATATAAATATACTGCACCTCTAAAAACTTCATTTAATTTATTTAAATTTATTACTGTAAATCCTTCTTTAAATTATACAGGCAGAGTTTATCCAAATTATATTAATAAGAAAATTGACCAAAGTTATACTGATTCTCTTGTTTATATGATAGATACCGTGCCCGGAATAAGACATAACATGGATTTTAGTTTCAGTATGCCTTTTTCAACAAAATTATATGGATTGATAGAAGTTCAGAACATTACATTTAAACCGCTAAAAAATACACTCGATAAATTAGGCTTAATAGCTATCAGACACGTACTTTCACCAAGTGTTGGTTACAGATATAAACCCGATTTCAGTACTGAATTTTGGAAAGGTTATGCACCTGACCCCGAAGATTCCACTTTATATTCAGTTTACGAAAATGGAATTTATGGTTACGCCTCTGAGGGTGAGCAGCAATCTATGACATTCAGCGTAGGAAATATTTTTGAAATGAAAGTAAAAAGCAGAAAAGATACTACAACGGAATTTACATTAATTAAACTATTGGACGGATTGTCGTTTTACTCGTCATATAATTTTGCTGCCGAAGAATTTAAACTTGAACCGCTCTCAATTAAAGCTAGTACAACAATTTTTAATGGTACAGCAATTAACTTTAATGGTTCTATTGACCCTTACGCAATTAACGATAAAGGCGAAAGAATTGATACTTTTCAATTTGTTGTAAATAAAAAACTGGGAAGGTTTACAAATGGCAGAATTACAGTTGGAACTTCAATTGACTCAAAAATAATATCCGAATTATTTAATTATGATGTTGTTGACAAATACGATGATGGATATAGTTATTATAAAGTACCTTGGTCTGTAAGATTAGATTATATATTCAGCTATTCTAAAGATTTTAATGATGAAACAAAATTAAATGAATCTGTTTTCAGTCAGAATGTAACTTTTTCGCTCAACCTTACACCAACTCCAAAATGGACATTTGCATTAGGTTCTGGATACGATTTTGACAAGAGGAAAATAACATCTACAAGCATAAATATAACTCGCGATTTGCATTGTTGGGCTATGAGTTTCAACTGTATTCCTTTTGGAACATTAAAAAGTTATACTTTCGACTTGGGAATAAATGCCTCAATTTTTGATGTTGTAAAATACAAACGGGAAAACTACTGGCAGGATAATATTAAGTATTAATGCGAATAAAGGGTTAAAAATAAAAAAAAGAGTTTGTCATGATGAAAGCAATTTGTGGATTTGAAATGAACAAGTTATAAATGTAAAGATGAAAAGCAGAATACTTTATTTTTTTCATATTTACAACGTTGAGTTCTACATTTTTTTCCATAAACTAGTTATATGATGAATTACAGTGCATTATATAAAGTTAGATAATCCATTCTAAATACTTTATTTTCGATTGATTAACACAGAAGAAATTATCAAAAAAGAAGGAATTCTATAAACCTGAAATTACATTAACCGAACTAGAATTGATTTACAATAAATTAAATTTTAGGGTAGGGGATATGCTTACAACTTTTTTCTTTAAAAAATATTTATATCCGAAAGTCCACAAATTGTTTTCACAAACATATCAAAGACTGTAAAGCAAAAAACAAAGTTTATCAAATGTTTAGTTTTATGAATTTATATCATTTACCCGAAAATTACAAACCTTTGTTTTCGATAAACTAAAAATAAAAGACATAGCAATAATTACCTATAAAGATATTGATGTAAAGCAAACCGAAAAAAAACAATTAATTCTAGCAGAATACCGTAAATTTAAAAACAAATATAAAAAATACTGAAATATCTGCAAACAACAATGTTATAACAAATATTGAAAATAAAGACATTCAAAGTCAGATTAACATAATATCACAAACTTTGTAACACCATGCTGATAATGTAATAGAAAGCGAAATAACTTTCAAATTTTATAAGACTAAATACTAAGTAATTGACTATTTTTTGTACAGTTATATTTAACATAATATTAATTATGAGACATAATTTTAAAATAAATAATCCTTACAAATGTCTTTCATACATTACAATATGATTATTATAGTTGATTTGCATATGTATTTTTAGATGTTATAAAACATATTTTTAATTACAAGTTTAGCAGTTATTTAATTTACTTATATCCTGATGGTTACAAAATTTCTAATTATAAATACTTGATAATCATTTGTTTACAAACTTGTGAAATTGTTTTTATCATATTATAATATAAGTTTAGATAATTCATATTAAATTTTAATTAGCTTATATTCATTTTATTATGTATTTTATTATTTGGAAAATATGAAAAAAATTATTATATTGCTGACAGTAAAATTATAAAATATTATTATTATGAAAAAGATTATTGAAAATAGAGTTTTAAAAATACCGGGTATTGATTTAAAAAATACCAAAGTATTATTAGTTGGGGTGTCAAAATATCCCGAAGATGAAAGTATTGCATCAATACCAAATGTTAAACAAAACATTAAAGAATTGAAGAAAATATTTTCTGAAAAAAATTTAGTTGGTGTGCCTGATGAAAACATAATTGTCTCTTTAAACGAGAATAAATTAGAAATCGAAAGAAAGATTTCTTCAGTTGTTTCTTCATGTTTAAATAATGAATATACTCTAATTATTTATTATGCAGGTCATGGTATAATAAGTGCTGAAGACTTTAAATTGTATTTGACAACATTAAACTCAACAAAAGAGTTTTTAGAATCTGATAGTATTAGCATTTCAAGATTTCAGGAAATTATTTCAAAGTCGCGAGCGGGTAGAAAAATGGTTATCATAGATGCTTGTCATAGTGGTCAAATTCATAACCATATGGATAATTTAAGTTCAAAATTAAACATCGAACTGAGTAAGTTTGAAGGTACTTATGTTATGACTTCTGCATCTGAAGATAATCCATCTTTATTCCCTGCTGAAGATACAAAACAACCTACATATTTTACAGGATGTTTAATAGAAACTATAAAAGAAGGTATAAACAATAATAAACCATACTGTTCTGTTAAAGAAATATATAATGTGGTAGATGAAAAATTACAGAATTTAGGAAATATGCCAAAACCACAGCAGTCGAGTTTCAAGAATGCTGACGAAATGATTTTGTGTTTAAACAACAAATTTAAGCCAATAACTGAAGATGAATTTTATTGGGGAAATGCTTTATTTGTAAACACATTAGAGATGTACGTTGATTTTATTAAAAAATTCCCTGAGAGTAAAAACATAAACAATGCTCTTAATAAGATTGAATTATTGAAATCTAATTCGAATTTTAGAATAAATGCTGATTTACATGAAATCTATAATAATCAATTAAAGAAAACGGAAATAAAATTATATAATTCGATAAATTTTAAAAGAATTAAATTAAGTTTATTAGGGCTATCAATTGCTTCTATATTTGCTGTGTTAATTTTGACTAATTATTTTGACAATAATAATCCTTTTTCAGCTTGTAAAATCGAAGAACATTCGAAAATGTTGTTAAAAGAAAGAGTTGCCGTTAAAATAGAATACGATTTTAACTCAAATGTTGAAAAATTAATGGTAGAAGCTGAAAAATTGACTTATGAAGGAGAAGTAAATTATAATGAAGCTCTTAATAAGTATTATTCTGCTATTGAATTAGATTCTAATAATCAAATAGCAAAAGATAAAATTGTTCAACTAAATAATTTAATAAATCAAAAGGTAGATGAATATTTATCTGATGCTGAAGTTTTTATGAATGCAGATTATGGTGAGAATGAAGCTTTGTCATTATTAGAAAAAGCGTTGATATTAAAGCCAAATGACGCTTCAATTATTTATAAGTTACAAATATTAAAATCGAAAATAAATTAGTTTCCCTCTCCTATTTATTTTCGATACTTTCCTTTATTACTTTTCAAAAAAAACGCAAATATTAATTTCTGAATTTTTAAGTTTATATATTTTATATTAACTTTGTAAATTAATATTTAATTCGTGAAAAAAATATTCTTATTATTTATCTCTATTTTATATAGTTGTATTCTTTTTTCTCAAAATCAAGTTTTAATTGACAGTTTGCAAAAGCAAATTGAATTAACTTCGGATTCTGACAGAGTAGATATTTACAATTCTATTTGTTGGAACATGCGGAATTCAAATCCTGAGGAAGCTGTAAAATATGGATTGTTAGCAATAGAACTATCCGAAAAATTAAATTATAAAATAGGTATAGTTAAAGCTTACGGCTTTATAGGTGTGTCTTATAGGAATTTAGGAAAATATTCAGAAGCATTTGACCACTATTATAAGGGGTTGGAATTATCAAAAAAATTTGGAATTCTTGAACAAGAAGGTTATGCATATATAAATCTTGGAAATTTATATATTTATCAGGAATACTTTGATGATGCAATTGAAAACCTTGACCAGGCTCATTTAATAGCTGAAAAGATTGATAATAAAAAAATGTTAGCATATTCTTTTCTGAATCTAGGAAGAGCATATTTATTAAAATCAGAATATGATTTAGCGTTATCGAATTTGAATCTGGCATTAGAAATCAGATTAGATTTAGATGAACCGAACGGTCAAGCTGTTTGTTACAAATATATTGCAGATATTTATAATGAACTTCAAAAGTATGATACAGCATATAGTTATTATGAGAAATCACTTGCCTTAACAGATTTTAAAGACGATAAAGATTTATTATCAGATATTTACAACAATATTGCACTAATATATTTAAAAAGTGACAATTTTGAACTTTCCGAAAGATATTCTTTAAAAAGTCTTGAAGTAGCTTATGAAGTAGGCTCAAAACTGAGAATAAAAAATGTATCAAATACTTTATCAAAATTATATATTGAACTAAAAAAATATGAAAAAGCCAGTTACTATCAAAATTTAGTAATTTGTTATACAGATACATTGTTTAATCAACGACTTACCGAAAAGATTTTAACTCTAAAAAATATTGCAGAACAGCAAAAAAAACAATCAGAAATTGACATTTTAAATAAAGATAATGAAATTCAAAATTTGAAACTTGTCAAACAAAATACATTTATTTGGTCACTTACAATTGTTCTTGGGATGACTTTAGGTTTAATTTTCTTGTTGTTCTTTTCTAATAATCAGAGGAAAAAGGCAAACCTTAAATTAGAGTATCAAAAAAACCTGATTTTAGAAAAAAACAGTGAGTTAAATAGCCAGAATGAAGAAATTGCTGCTCAAAGAGATGAAATAATGGTTCAAAAAGAGTTTGTTGAAAATCAAAGAGATAAGATTATTTTGCAAAAAAAACAAATTACAGACAGTCTTCACTATGCCAGACGAATTCAGTCTGCAATAATGCAATCTAAGACAAATCTTGAAGATTTTTTTACCGAAATCTTTATTTGGCTAGAACCAAGAGATATCGTAAGCGGAGATTTTTATTGGTTTCATAAATTTGAAAATAAAATTTTACTGGCAGTAGCAGACTGTACAGGACATGGTGTACCCGGTGCATTTATGAGTCTTCTTGGTATTAACTCATTAAAGGAAATTGTAATAAACGAAAAAGTATCAACCCCAAATCTTGTTTTAAAAAGATTGAGAGAAATAATTAAAATTTCACTTAACCAATCGATAGAAGGAAATGATCCAAAAGATGGAATGGATATTGCTTTTTGTAGTTTTGATTTAGAAAATTCAATTTTAGAATTTTCTGGTGCAAATAATACAATTTACTTAATTAGAAATCATGAATTTAAACAATTTGAAGTTGTCAGAAATCCAATTGGAATTTATATAAATGAGAAGGATTTTGTAAATCACGAGATTATTTTACAAAAGTCAGATGTAATTTATTTGTTTACTGATGGATATTATTCTCAATTTGGAGGCGAAAAAGATGAAAAATTTAAAGTTAATAGATTTAGAGAATTAATAATGTCGATTCATACTCAAAATATTTTGGAACAGAAGAAATGTTTAACAAATACTTTTAATAATTGGAAAGGGAATAAAAATCAAATAGATGATATTTTAATTATTGGAATTAAGATATAAAAAAAGCTCATTACTGAGCTTTTTTATTTTATTTATCGTTAGTTATTATTGTAAATTCATTGATTTAATAATTCCTTTAATCCTATCTTCCAGTATTTTGTCAACATCTTTATAGTATTTCTTTTCATCAAGTTTTTCGTTTACACTAAAATAAAATTTTATTTTTGGTTCAGTACCAGAAGGTCTTACCGATATTTTTGTTCCATCTTCCAATATAAATTGCAAAACATTTGATTTAGGCAAATTAATATCAGTAGTCTTAACATTAATAAGATTAGATTCTTTCTGAGTAAGGAAGTCTTTAATAATGACAACATTAGAATCGTTAATAATAAAAGGGGAATCTTCTCTGAAGTCTTCCATTATTTGCTGAATTTCTGCAGCACCTTCAATTCCATGACGTTCAATGTTAACTAACTTCTCTTTATAAAATCCGAATTTAACGTAAACATCAAGTAATACATCGTATAATGTTTTGCCATCGTCTTTTGCCCATGCAGCAATTTCTGCAATTAAAGCACATGACATAACCGCATCTTTGTCTCTAACAAATTCTCCGGCAAGATAACCATAACTCTCCTCTCCTCCTCCAATGAAAGTTTTTTTACCTTCATTTTCTTTTATTATTTCGGCAATATATTTAAAGCCAGTGAGAACTTCGTAACAAGGAACTTTATAATTATTGGCAATTTCTGTTAAAATATCAGATGTAACAATTGTTTTTACAATATATTCTTTTCCGTTGATTTTATTTTTTTCGTTCCAAAGTCTTAATAAATAGTAAATTAAAATTGAAGCAGTTTGATTTCCGTTAAGCAAAATATATTCACCCTTACTATTTTTTACAACAATACCAACTCGGTCAGCATCTGGATCAGTAGCCATAACTAAATCAGCACCAACTTCTTTTGCTTTATTTATTGCCATTTCCAAAGCTTCTGAATTTTCCGGATTTGGAGATTTTACGGTAGGAAAATTTCCATCAGTAATATCTTGTTCTGGAACATTAATAACATTTTCAAATCCAAACTTTTTAAGAGCTCTTGGTACTAATTCTACACCTGTACCATGGATTGGTGTATATACAATCTTTAACTTGCGATGTTTTGCGATTAATTCGGGAGAAAGTGAAAGTGATTTTAGATTATCGAGATAAATTTCATCAACTTCATTTCCAATTAATTGAATTAAGTCTTGATTTTTTTCGAATTTTATATCGTCAACTGAAACTTTTTTAGCTTCTTCAACAATATTTTTATCGTGTGGAGAAGTTACCTGACCGCCGTCTTCCCAGTATGCTTTGAAACCGTTGTATTCTTTTGGGTTATGTGAAGCTGTTATTACGACACCGCTCTGACATCCAAAATGTCTGATAGCGAATGATAATTCTGGAGTTGGTCTAAGCTGCTCAAAGAGAAAAACTTTTATATTATTTGCAGAACAAATCTCGGCAGTTATTTCAGCAAAATATTTGCTATTATTTCTACAATCGTAAGCAATGGCTATTTTTATTTGTTCTTTGTCGCTGAAGTTTGTTTTCAGATAATTACACAAACCCTGAGTAGCCATTCCGACAGTATATTTGTTCATTCGGTTTGTACCTACTCCCATAATGCCTCTTAATCCACCTGTCCCAAATTCTAGGTCTTTATAAAAACACTCAATTAATTCTTTTTCATCACTATCGAGTAGTTTTTTCACTTCATTTTTTGTAAGTTCGTCAAAATTTCCTGTCAGCCATTTTGAGGCTTTCTTTTTTACTTCTTCAAGCATGTCTGTTAATTGTTATTGTTTAACTTATATAAACATCTGTAAATTAATAAAATAATTATCTTTAAAGGTTAATAAAAACAACGAAAATTAATAACTAAATTTTTAAAATGCAAAAAATATATCAAATAAAACTTAAATATCTGATTTATAGCATTTAATTTTTCTTATTTTATTCAGTTATTATTGTATCCATTATTTTTTCAATGTCTTTTTCAGTTTGAGTTAATTTATCTTTGCAAATCTGCAGTAGAACTTGTACTTCTTTCACTCTTTCAGATAATTGATCGACATCAAGTTCGTCATGGTCAATTCTTTTAATAATCTGATTTATTTCATCTACGGCTTCTTTATATGTTTTGATTTTTTTTGCCATATTTCTATTAATTAATATTTTATAGTATAATAATTGTTAATTTTCACTTTCAATAGAATTAATAATAACATCATATATTTTTTGGCGTATTTCCATTTCCTGTAATTTATTATTTGTCATTTTTGGATAAATTCTGTTTGATAAAAATACATATACAATATTATATTTTTTACTTGCCCATACGCAAGTTCCTGTAAATCCGGTATGTCCAAATGAACTATAATCATTTAAATTAAATCCCAAGCCTCTTTTTGAATTTTCGGATGATGATGTAAATAATTCAATTGTTGACAAGTTTAAATATCTGTTTCCGGCATAAACTCCTCCGTTTAATAGCATTTGAAATAAAATTGCTAAATCATTTGAATTAGAAAATAAACCAGCATTTCCCCAAACACCACCATTTAGGGCAGCCGATTCGTCGTGTACATATCCTTGTAAAAGCTGGTTTCTCCAGTATTTATCGTTTTGGGTTGGTGCAATTCTGTTTTCGTTGAAACGTTCTAATGGTTTGAAACCCATAGTTTGTAATCCTAGAGGTTCATAAAAATTTGTGTAGAGATATTTATCAAAAGAACTTGAAATATAAGGAGTTAAAATTTTGTATAGTATATTAAAATTTACGTCACTATAAATGTATGGCTTTGTTGTATCAATTTCTGATGTAAAAATATCATAATATATTGAATCTATATAGTTTTTGTTAAACCAAAAATTATCAGAAACTTCTAAAGTATGAATTGTATCTTTTTTTGAACTAAAAAAAGTTTTGTATATTTCAGAAGATGAATTTTTGTATATAATGTATATGCCAACAGGCATATTTGCAGCAATTCCGGTTTGATGAAGCAAAAAGTCTTTTATTTGATGATTTTTAAATGTAAGATTAATTGTATCCTCTAAATAATATTTTACAGAATCGTCGAGTTTATAAACATTTCTTTCATATAAATTCATTGCTAATAAAGTAGTTGCAGCTACTTTTGTAATTGATGCCAAATCGTATATATCTGTTCTTATTACCGGTCTGAAATCGGAATATGTTTGTTTTCCAAATGCCTTATAATAAATTACTTTACTGTCTTTTGCAACCAAAACTTCACAACCCGGAAACGCACCATTATTTATTCCATCTTGTATGATAGAATCTATAGTTTGAAGTTTATCGGAAGACATTCCTGCATCTTCAGGAATAGTATATTTGAATCTTTTGATTGATTTATAATCAGCATGTGTACCTATTGGAAATTTATTTGAGACAGTAAAAGGTAATTCTGCATCAGAGAAAAAACCGCCAAATAAATACTGCCCAAGCACTTCGTTTAAAATTTTTTGATTATCAAAAACTTGAATCATTGTTTCGATATTATCAAAATTATTTAAATTTTCGGGATTTGAATAATTTATAAGTATTATGTTTTTCTTTTTATCAAGGATAGAAATTTCTTTGAAAAATAAACTGTCGGCAACTGTATCTGTTTTAAAATTGTTTAATACAACAATTACAGATGAATAAGAATTAAAATCATTTGCTTTAAAATCAGAAATATTTATACATGTTTTTTCGAAAACAGTGCTATAAAACTGCATATTTTCAATAAGTTCAGGTATGTTTTCATTTCCAATAAAAACTGTAACATAATTCTTGAATTTTATATCATTAAATGGAATTACATAATTTTTGTTTCTAACCAAGACTATTGAATTTTCATATATTTGTCTCAAAAATAATTGATTCTTTGTTTTTTTTTCTTCTACAATAAGTTTTTGAATTGAGGCTGAATCAATTTTTTTTGTATTAATCCATTTTTTTGCCATCAATATTTTTTTAACTCGCTTATTAACTTCATCTTCTGAAATCAGATTTGATGAAATCAAATATTTGAATCTATCTATGGTTTCCTGAATACTATCTTTAATAATTACAATTTCAATTCCAGCTCTAACAGTTTCGTCAAGTGATGTTTGAGAATTAATTAGTATAAATTTTTCAGAGATATTCAAACCGTAAAAACCAAGATATTTTTCCATATAATCTTTTAGGTGATTAATGGGCAGAAGTTTAGTTAAAGTATCACTTAAAGTCAATTTACTGAAAATAATTGCAGATAAACCTTGAGTACAAATATTTTTATAGTTAAATAGTATATTTTCGTAATTTTTTAATGAGTCTTTTGAGAAGTCGAGATATGTGTCAAAATCTTCTAAATATGTAATCATTTTATTTGAATTAACTGAATTGTAATATGTTGATAAAATATTACCTACCCCTCTCCTACTTATAGAATCATTAAAAAGTTTACTTTCGTAAATATCTGATTTGAAGACATTTAAGTTATATAATGATTTTATATTAATTCCGTAATAAGCAGCATTTTCCGAAACATCGTTAAAATAATTGAATAATAAAGTACTGTCTTTTAAGGTTTTAAAAGTCTGAAAATTTGGACTTTTTTGAGATTCGGAAATTCCTATAAAAGCCGGATATTTTGATTTATTCTGAAATGCGTTTGATATATATAATTTTTTTTCGAAATTATTAGTAGATAATAAGATTCCACCAATATTTTTTTCTATCAGCAAATTAATGCTATCGTCAGGAAAGCTGTCTTTTTCTACTTTAAAAATAAGCATTTGTGCAATTTTCTCATCTATTGACATAGTTGCAATTAAAGAATCTGCCCAGTTGCTGTTATCTTGTAAAAATTCAATATTTGTTATTTTTTTTTTCTTAAAAATTGAAGTTTTTTCTATTAATATCGAAATAATTATTACAGCCAACAGACATGTTGAAATATAAATAATTAATCCATTAAAAAGTTTTTTCATTTTCAAAACTAAAAACCATTCAATTCCATTGTAACAGTAGGAATTAGAAGTAAAAATCCAAGGATTACCATAATTATGATATAAGGAAACGCCCACTTAACCCACTTTTGATAAGGAATTCGTGCAACTTCCAAAACACCAATTAGAACACCTGAAGTTGGAGTAATTAAATTTGTTATTCCATCCCCAATATGAAATGCAGTAACTGTAGCTTGCCTCGAAACGTGTATTAAATCAGAGAATTCGGATAAAATAGGCATTAATAATGATGCTTTTGCCGTTCCTGATGTAATTATCATATTAAAAATGCTTACAATTCCATACATAGCAGAAAGTGAGCCAATTTTACCAAAATTATTTAGAGAGGTTGATAAACTGTTCAAAATTGTATCAGTAATTTTCCCATCATTAAGAATAACAATAATTCCGGCAGCAAGTCCAACTACCAGAGCTGCAGACATAATGTCCTTTGCACCGTTTAAAAATTCTTTCGCTATTACATTTCCAGAGCTTCCCATTGATATTGCAGCACTTATTCCAAGCCCTAAAAATAAAGTTGCTATTTTCATTATATCCCATTTGTCTTGTTTCATTACTCCATAAATGAGAAGTAAAATAGTGAACATGAGCAAGTTTAATACAAAAAACTGCATTGATTTTTTTAATGACATAAAACCAGATAAGGCAAATAATCCTGCAAAAATTGGTATGACTGGAATCGTAAGTTTGTATTTAGCAAGTTCTATAACAGATTTTGGTTCAATAAATGAGTAAACAATTAATCCTATGAGAATTATAAAAAACATAACCCAAGTTGAAGTAGTTGATTTTTGTTCAATATTTTCTATACCGGTAGTTTCTTTTTTTCTCCAATAATCGTCATGTTCGTACATTATTGATTTTTTTGGATTTTTCTTAATTTTATTTGCATACCATAAAACAAAACTAATTCCTACTATGTTCATTACTACCCAAATAAAAAGTCTATATTCTATTCCCGAATATAATTCGAGTTTTGCAATACCTTGTGCTATACCCAATGTAAATGGATTAAAAAGGCATCCAGCAAAACCAATTCCGGCTGCAATAAAACACATACAAACTCCCACAATACTATCATATCCCATTGATATTGACATTGGAACAAAAATAATAACAAAAGCTATGGTTTCTTCGCTCATTCCAAATACTGCACCAAAAAAGCTGAACATCAACATTATCAGTACAATAACAATATTGTTTACTCCTATGAATTTTAGGATTCTAAATTTTTCTAATATTTTTGAAGTACCTAAAAATGAATATATTCCAACGTCAATAGCTCTACTTAAATTCAGAATCCAGAATGCACCACCTATTATTAAAATAAATACAATAATTTCAGATCCTCTTATAAAACCATTATAAAAAGCAGATAGAATTTGCCATGTTTGTGGAACATTATCAATGTTTTGAAACGAACCAGGAATAATGACGGCTCTGTCGATACCATTTACATTAACAATTTCTCTTTCAAATGTTCCGCCGGGAATTATCCACGTTAGAATAGCACAAAAAGCTATTATAGAAAATATTATGACATAAGTATGTGGGAAAGTGCGTTTCTTTTGCATAGTTTTTTTTATTATTTGATGAGCCAAATTTATAAAACATGCCTTAATTTACAAATAGAATTGAGTAATTTTTTTTTTATTTTTTTAGGTTAATTTTAGTAAATTTTTAAAACCTTTATGCAAAACAATATCATAAAAAAAATAAAAAAACGTCTATTTTTCAATTGTTAATGATTAATCAGAAACACATCTAAAACCATAATAATTTTTGGCTGCATTTGGAATGTCTTTGAATCTGATTGTTGCACTCACATTGTAGTTATTCCAAGCACCACCTTTCAAAACTTTGTATGTTCCAGTAATAGGTCCTTTTGGGTCTGACAAATCACTCTTTTGAGGATATTCAATTGAATACCAATCATTGCACCATTCCATAACATTTCCAAGAATATCAAAAATTCCATTTTTATTTGGCTTTTTCTGACCAACAAACTGCACCATTGAATTAGAATTATCTTTAAACCAAGCATATTGTTGAATATCTGCGTATTCAGATTTTGCAGCAAATTCCCATTCAGCTTCAGTTGGAAGTCTTTTACCTGCCCAAAGAGCATAAGAATTAGCATCTTCCCACGAAATATTTACAATAGGGTCGTTATCATTCCAACCCCAAGTTGGTTTTTCCGGCAATTCTCTATTTGTTAAATTGCAAAAGTTTTTGTATGCTTCGACCGTAACTTCGTATTTATCAATGAAAAAGCTGTGAATTTTTACTTCTGTCAGATTACCTCCAATTTTAATTGTACCTTTTTCAATAAGTACCATTTTCAATTTCTCTGTTTTTTTAAGAATTTCAATGTTTTCCAAAACAATTGATGAATATTCGCCATCAGGATATTGTTCTAAGTAAGTTTCATACGTTCTGATTTTGTTAATTTTTGTAGCTTGAAGATAGGATTTTTCAGCTTTTAGAAGTTCAATTTTCTCGTAAACAATATTTCTGAATTTTCCAATAGGATATTTTTCCAGATAATTTTCGTAATCGGTTATTATATTAGCTTTTACAGCGTTTAAATAAATCGTTTCTTCATTGTCATTATAATTGGCATTTTCAATGCTGTCAATCAGTAATTCAGCTTCTTTAAAATATTTTCCTGTTGGATACAGGTCAATATATTTTTGGTATGCAAAAATTGTATTTGCAGATTTTGCTTTTATAAATAGTTCATTGTCTGAGTTATAATCAGAATTATCAGATTTGTTAATATTTAGAAAATCATCGAAAGTTTCGTTATAAGCACTTTCTGGATATTTATCTTTAAATTCATTTATTTTATCAGTTGTAATGTTTTTAATAATCTCGTGGTAATCTACATACTCTTCAGTATTAATATTTTCGGAATTTAATTCTTTAATTTTTAGTAATTTATTCACCAAATTGGTATAACTTCCGTAAGGGAATTTTATTAAATAATCGTTGTAAAAATGTACATTATCAAGTTGTTGTGCTCGAAGAAATATTGTCTTATCGGTTTTGTCAAAAAGTTCAATATAAATTGTACTTTTTTTCCAGAACCAGTTAGTATTAAATTGAATAGTATCTTTTATTTCCGGAAAATCTTCGACTGTTAATATTATCTGATAATTACCTTTTTTAAGTTCAATAAAATTGTCTTTGTTTGTCTGAACTATGAGCGAAGGTTTGTTTTCAATGTCCACAATACATTCTATATCAGTATGTAAAATAACTTTTGAAGGAACAAATAATATTGAAATATAAAATAGACAAAAAACTAAAGTCAGAGCAAAAATAACTTTATAAATATTGTACGATTTATTAATTTTATCTTTTCTTATTTGATTTTCAAGTAGTTTATATAAAGGGTTTAATGACTTAATTCCATCATTAATTTCAATAACTTTCATATTTTTGATTTGTGTCCAGAAACTTGATAATTTTATTCGAATTTCATGTAACAAATCAATTTGCTTATTAATAGCCTCAATATTAGTTCGTTCAATTTTTGAAACTTTTTCGATTAGCAACCTTTTTTTCTCTTCCCAAAAAATGATATATTCAACAAGTGCTTCTTCTGAAAAAAAATCGAAATTATCTAGAATTATAGGATATATTCGCTCTGAATAATCTTGGTTTTTAAGTATTTCAATAATTTGCGACATACATTCAACCGATTTAAGATATTGGTCAGATAATATTAAAATTATATATTGTCCCTTTCCAAGTTTTTCAATAAAATCGGATATATTTTCCTTATAACCAAGCGAATGTGATGATGAAATATCATAACCTTTCTTTTTCAGATAAGTGTAAAGATGAGTTAAAATAAGTTTTTGGGTTGTATTTAACTCAAAATCTGTACTTTTACAAAAAGAAATAAATATTTCAGGTCTTAATTTCAAAATTGATATTTTATAACTAAACGTATTTTTTTTAAAGTATTGTAAGTTTTACATTTTTTTATTATTCTACAAATTTAAATTTCAAAGAAACTTTTTTAAAATTCGAATTTCCTTTGAGTTTTATTTTACTTGACTTAATTAATTCTTTAATATTTTGCTCTTTAGAACTAATTAAAGTTTCTAAATTAAATTTATCAATACCATATATTTCAATAAAAATTTTATCATTGGAATGAAACCAGTAATCTTTATTAATCAACAATCTGTCTGAATTAGTTAAACTTACATTTTCTGATTTATAAATCAATTTTCCAAAATGTTCAATTTTAATGATATAAGATTCAAATATTTCAGATTCAGATATTTTAAAATTCAGTTCTTCAATATTCAGATTTACAATTTCAGATGGATTTACAATAAATGATTTTTTTGTTTCGCCATAAATTCTACCTGATTTGCTGCTAATTAATGAATACATTTCAATATCTTGTTTTTCGGATAAATTTTTGAACTGATAATATGGAATAAAAATATTTTTTTCGTTTTCTATTTCTGTTTCCACTGAATTTAAATCAATTGAGACTAAAGTATCATTTGTTGAAGTATTTAAGATTATATTATTGTAAACCAAATTTTTAGTACCAATATCATTTTTATAATCTTCAGGAATATTGTAAAAACAATTCAAGTTTAAGCCATATACATTCTGGTAATAATCTTCAGTAATAGAATTGATTTTAAATGTAATATCTTTAATTTCAGGTATTTCCAGATTTTCGGAATAAATTAAATCCGGAAGTTGAAATTTAAAATTATCAAATATAAATTTAAAGCCAAGTTTATCATTTTCAGATAAATAATAATATGGCATAAAAAATTCGATACTTTTTTGATTGTCTGCTGAGGTAAGAAAATCAACATTTCCGAATCTGTTATTTATTGAAATTAAATCAATTAAGTTTGTATCACGCATTATATATGGTATGATTTTTACTTTTTCGTCAACAGGAATAGAATTTAATTTACAGTTAAGCGAAATATTTAATCCTGAGACTTGATTTTCAATAGTTTCTGCAATATTTAAATTCTGAAAATCGAAATAGGGCATTTCACTTTTCGAGAATTTAAAATTATAACTATCAACATTTTCAATTTCAGCGTCTTTAAAAAAAAGTGAATTATATTTATATTTATGCTCAATTTTGAATTTCGCAATTTCATCGTTTCTGTTTAATGCATCATAGTCATAAACAGTTAAATATAGTGGGTCATCATCAGTAACAATAAAAAGTGAAGAATCGCTTTTGGTATAAAAAGAATTTTTATTAATTGCAGATTCAAATTCGCTTAAATCTCCAATTTTAATTTCCCAAAAAATATCGGGATAACCCTTGCCTTTGTTTGATTTTGTATTTGAAAAAATTTGTCCAAAGGTACTTTGAGTATCATAATGATTATAAGATGCTAATAATTCGTACAAACAAAATTTTGCTAAGTATAATTTTGGTTGATAATATTGAAAATTAATTTCGGAAATTTTACCAAAATTAATTGTCGAATTGTTATCTCTAGCATAAAGTTCGGCTTTAATATTATATAGTCCTTCGTTGATATTCAATTTATTATAAGGAATAAAGAAATTGATATTTTCAGTCAAATTTTCAACAGTCTGTGAATAAGTACTAAAATAATCACTAAAAAAAAGATATTCTTCCAAAGTTGGAGCATTATAAAATTTCAGATAAAAAACATAATCTGTTAAATTCTTGTCTTTGTAAATTCCATTTATCTGATATGAACAAAATTCAAAAGTTGAGTTAAAATTTACCTCAAGTCCTTTTTGTTCATGCAAATACACATTATCAGTTATTGTGAAATCAGAAATTGTAAAAGTTTGTTCATCATAATTGTACAATGTAGGTTTTATAATTTCGATTTGTTTTTGAAAAACTTCATAACTGTCTGTATCTGAATTTTTAACGATACATTTTAACGTCAAATTTGATTTACCTGAAGGTACATTAATTTCGGAGTAAGGAATAAAAAAAAGTTCGGCTTTGGAAATGCTTTTGGTTTTATCTTTAAAATATGGTTGTGAATAAATTTTTAAAAATAGATTTTCGTTCTGAAATACAACCGTTTCAGATAAATCTGTTAAAGTAAAATAAAAATAAAAAGGATTTGAATTATAGTTTTCGATAACCGGCATTTCGATATCAAAATTAAAGCTAATACCTGATTTTTCGATAATCGAAATTTGTGAAAGTATTTTAAAATTAACAATTTCTATATTATTCTGTGCACTTGTATAGGATTGAAAGAAAAACAGGACAACAAAAGTTGACAATAATTTTTTCATAATTATTTCTTGATAATTTTAAACTTTTATTAGAGATTTTTTTTAAATTTGCAAAATTAAAATAATTTCGATTAAAAATATTATAAATTTAAAATAATAGTTACGATGGCTAAATCGATTCTGTTAGTTGATGATTTTGAAAATACTATTTTTGTAACAGGTTTAACATTAGAGCAAAAAGGTTATACTGTTTTTAAGGCGTTATCAGGTGAGCAAGCTTTGAAAATTTTGGACTTAAATCATATTGATTTGGTTGTAACTGATTATAATATGCCTAGTATGAATGGTATAGAACTTTCTGAAAAAATAAAATCAAAACCAGGGTGTGCAAAATTACCAATTTTAATTTTGTCAACAGAAACAAAGCAACTGGTTAAAGATAAAGCTTTCGATATTGGTGTAACTGCTTGGGTTAAAAAACCTTTTAAGATTGACCAATTTTTAATGATAGTTGAAAAGACGTTAAGCTAAAAAAAAACAAAATTGAGAATTTGGGGTTTTGAAGAAATTTAATTATTTGAAAATATAAAAACCTTCAGTATTGATACTAAAATTCAATTCTTTTTGGTTTGAAGTAAATAAATCATATCCAATTTTAAGATTTTCCCAGAATTCGATTAAATCTTTATTATCAGCGTATTGTTGTTTTAAAATGTAAAAATTATTATCGTTAAGTTTAGCTGGAAAAATATAAACAGGAATTTTATTTTGCCCTGCATTTTTTGCTTCTACCGCCAAAACATAAAGTTCCATAATTTTGTCATCAGTAATTGGAATACAGCCAACAGTACAATTATTTCCGTGAATAAAAATTTCGCCACCTGGTTTATTTTTATCACTCAAAATTTTGTCCGAACTATTTGGATAATTTACTTGAAGTGATAAATAAAATGAACTTGTTGGATTAAAATTATTTATGAAATAAAATCCTTCAGGTATCTGCAAATCACCTTCTTTTCTTTTTGGTCCTAATTCACCGCTGAATCCTGCAAAATCATAAGTTATTAGTTTATTGTATTTTAGTGAATCTTTTGACTTTGCCCAAACTTCAAGTTTTTGTTCTTTTTTGAAAGCCATAATTAATATATCATTGCTCAAGTTTTGTAAATCTAAAGAATCGCAGAGATTAAGCAATAATTTTTCTTTTTCGGAATAAGCAGTTTTTACCCTTTTGTAAGTTTCTTGGGTTGTTTTAAAACTGACTGACTGCGATAAAACTATATTTGGTACAATAAATATAATAAAAAAATACAAAAATTTCATTTCAAAAATTCAAATTTAATTTTAAATGTTTGTTTGATATGTTTAACTTTATGTTGTTAATTTACAAAATGATAAGAAATGAATATTACAATTTCAATCCAAGTACTAACATATCATCTGTTTGTTTTTGATCTTGTCTCCAAAAAACCATTATTTGGTCGATTAAATAATGCTGTTCTTCAATTGGAAATTCTTGAATTTCGGCAAGTACATTTTTGAATCTATTTTTTAAAAATTTCCGTTGGTCTTTACCTCCAAATTGGTCTATGTAACCGTCTGAAAACATGTATAAATTATCATTTTCGATGCCTTGTATTTCATAATTTGTAAATTCTTTCATTTCTCCCAAATGTATTCCTATAGGCATTTTATCTCCTTTAAATTCAAGCATTTCGTTATTCCTGAAAATAATAAGAGGATTATAAGCAGCAGAAAATTGGATAATATTTGTATCAGTATCAATAATACACAAGGCAATGTCCATTCCATCTTTTGAAGTAGATTCATATTTATCTTGATGTAAAGTTCTGATAATATTAGTACGTAGCTCGTTCAGGAAAGTACTAGCCTGAATTTTTGTTTTGTTTATTTTTCTAAAGTTTTTACTTGATATTTCATTTAAAAGACTAATTCCCAGCATACTCATAAAAGCACCCGGTACCCCATGCCCAGTACAATCAGCAACTGCAACAATTGTGTAGTTGAAAAATTTTCTTATCCAGAAGAAATCTCCTGAAACTATATTTTTAGGTTTAAAAAATACAAAATAACCTTTAGGAAGTATGTTATTTTCAATTGTTAATAAAGCTTGTTGAATTCTTTTTGCATATTCAATACTATCTGTAATTTCTTTATTTTGATGAGCAATCATATCACGTTGATTTGTAGCTAAATCTCTCTGCGATTCTAGTTCATTTCGTTGCTGCTCAATTTCTGTTTTCTGACGTTCGAGTACTTTGTTTGCTCTTAATATATCAATCTGTTGACTTTTAAGTAATTCATTAAAAGACAAAATGTCTTCTTTTTGTTTTTGCAGTTTTATATTATTTTCAAGAATTAATTTATGATTTTTTTCGAGAGCTAAATTTTTCTCATTAATTTCAGAATTTTTGGTTTCAAGTTCAAAATTTGCAGCTTCAACTACCTCTGCTGTAACTTTTAATTCTTCGATAATTTCATCAAGTTCGATGCTTTTTTTGACTAGTTCATCTTTTTGTTTAAGTATTTCTTTGTTAAAAATTTGAAGTTTGGCTTCAGCTTCTTTAATTGTTGTAATATCGTGAAAAACTTCAATTGCACCAACTACTTCTTTATCATGATTATACAAAAACGAAGCACTTGTTTTTAGATACAAATTTTTGGCTATTAAATTAGTAGTATATGCCT
>Ga0316608_1000428_pt1 | contig 20544 bp, 21 predicted proteins | sample MIS2016152B_MG_FD_207673 | JGI IMG/M metagenome (GOLD analysis project Ga0316608, IMG submission 207673) | Microbial mat bacterial communities from Middle Island sinkhole, Lake Huron, Michigan, United States - MIS.2016.152B | ecosystem: Environmental > Aquatic > Freshwater > Lake > Sediment...
CAATTTTATCTTTCACATCTCCTGGTAAAAATCCTAAATCTTTGTCAGCCATAGCAATAATACTACGTGTCAATTTAGTTTCCTCAAATTTATTTCTTTGTTCAATTGCAGCAGCTAATGACAATAAGGTCTTACCTGTTCCTGCTTTTGATTGAATAGTTACTAATGAAATATCATCATTTAAAAGTGCATGTAAAGCAAATTCTTGTTCCTCATTTCTTGGTCTAATATTAGCAACATATTTAATATCTATCATTTTCAGTACATTTTCAGTAAAATTATAATAACACTTTAAATAATTTTCATCTTTTTCATTCAATTTTACTCTATAATATATATTACTATTTACTTTTAAATCAATATTAATTCTTTTATCTTTTAATAAAGACGAATATGTTTTTTCAGGTAGTATTAAATCATCTATACCAGTAAACAACGAATCAACCTCAACTTTATCATTTTTATAATCTTCTGCTATAATATCTAATAATCTTGCTTTAACTTTTAAATTAATATCTTTTGTCACCAATATAATATCACACTCTGGATATGTTTGTTTCATTTCTAATGCACATTGTAATATTTTATGGTCGTTTTTAATATCAGCAGATTCATCATTAAATACTTGATATACACTATCAATTTCAACTTTACCATTAATTCTAATCTCACCACTCTTATTTAATTTATTAATATAAAATAATATCCTTCCATTAGTTTCAGGGTTATTAATCCAACATTCAGTATTGTTAGATTCTGTTATCTTATCAGCAACTCTAATAAATTTTCTTGCTTCTGCATTTTTAACCTCACTACCTTTTTTATGATTATCTAATTCTTCTAATACTGTAACAGGTATTACAATATCATTTTCTTCAAACTTTTTATAAGAATTATGGTCATATAATATAACACTTGTATCTAACACAAATATTTTTTTAGTGCTAATACTTTCATTCTCAACGATTTTCTTTTTTCTCATAAGATATTTATTATTATATATAATTCATATTATTTTCTAATTTTTCTAAAATCTAAATTAGAAATATATTAATTAATATATAGTATAAAATAATTAATTTTTATGGCAATTAATACAGACGATAGTAATAGTTATGTTAAAAAGAGTGGAGTTGCTTCTTTTTTTAGAAATAATGTATATGATAAAATTACACTTAAAGGATTTGGTACAGAAATAGAAAAATTAGCAGTCAATTCTCTTACATTATCATCCGATAACAATGTTAAAAATACAGATTTAACAAACGGTAATCGTGGTGTGAGTATGTTATCTATTTATAACGATGCTATTGCTAATGCAACATTACAACAACATTTAAGTGTTAAAGCCTTGGCATCTGCTGCTCCTGGATATGCTGAAAGATTAAGAACATCGAGAGCTTATGCAAATAAAGGTTATATACGAACATATTTAAATATTTTAAGCCAAGAATGTATTGTTGAAAATGATGATGATAACAAATATTGTAGAGTTAGAGATTTACCAGAATCTTATTCTGAAAGTATTAGAAAAAAATATTTAGAAAATTTTGAAATACTTTATAATTTATTACAATTAAATTTAGCTAATTGTGCAAGAGATTATTTTACACAATTATTAGTTGACGGTTTTTTAACTTTTGAAATAGTGTATGATGATAGAAGAAAAAATGTAGTAGGTATTAGAAAATTAGATCCGATTAAATTGACTATAACTTATGATGAAGTTAGTAAAAGAATGATATGGGTTTACAATTACACCGATGTAAGTAGAAGAGTAATTTTAACGGATGCCGATATTATTTATATTTCATATGCAAACCATGACAATGTTTATAGAAGTGTAAATTATGTTGAACCACTTATTAAACCTTTCAATCAATTAAATCTTTTAGAAAATTTGAAAATTATGTTTCAAATGAATACTGCTATGGTACATAGAAAATTTATCATTCCTATGGATGGTATCGGTAAAAAAGATACAGCTATGGAATTAGGTAAAACAATGGCAAGTTTGAAAGAAAATTTTGACATGGATGATAGCACAGGTACATTCTCAATAGATGGTAGTGCAAATTTACATCATCAAAAAGATATTTTCTTAACATCTAATGAAGGTGCTGTACCAACAATCGAATATATGAATCCAGCAGTTGTAGATTTAACAGAAGATACTCAATTAAAATATTTTAGACAAAAACTTATATTTGAATCTCAAATACCACCTCAACGTTTTATGGAAGACCAAGGTGGTGGAAATATTATATCTAATGATAGTGATGTTACAAGAGATGAATATAAATTTAATGATTTTAAAAAAACACTTAGAAAATTATTTAAAGAAATTATAACTAAACCTTTAAAAATTCAAACATTTTTAGATTTTCCTGAACTGATAGATGATAGATTATTTTCAAATTATGTTGATATAAAATATTACGATGATGAAAATATTACAGCAGGTAGAAAATTAAAAAATATGGAAAGTAGAGCGAATATAGCAAGTACTTTAAATAATGTTAAAAATATGAAAGGTGAAAGTGTATATCCTACTAAATATATATTAAAAAAAGTTATGAATCATAGTGATTCTGAAATTTCAGAAATTATGAAAGAAGCTAAAGAAGAAATGACAGAACAAGTTCAACCTACACAACCTACTCAACCTAGTGGTGGAGGTGGTGGAATGGAGAGTGAAATTGGTGGTGGAACACAACCAACAACTCAACCTACATCTCAACCAACACCACAAGCTCAGACACAAGCACCACCAACACAAGAAGCTCCACCAGCTTAATAATATAAACATAAAATAAATTTAAAAATATGAAAACAAGAGACATTATATTAAACACACCAAATCTACCACAACCAATTATAAAAAATATTGATTTTGATGAAAATGATGAAGAATTAAAATATTTTAGAAGAAAATTATTAGAATCATTTAAAACAATACCCCAAAGATTTATAGAAAATAATATTGATTAAAAAAGAAATCACATAGAAATATGTGATTTCTAATTATATAAATAATGGAAAAAAAAGATATTTTTTAATAAATATATATAAATAAAAAATACAATAATTATGGAAAATAAAGATGTTTTTATCGTAGATGATTGTATGCAAGGATTACAAACAATTAATGAAAGTGAGATTACAACATTTTCACCAGATAATAAATATGGTGATAAATTTAAACCATTACATGGTGGTAAAATTACTTATTTAGGTGGGGTATTTACAGAATTAGGTGTAAGAAACAGAAATGAAAGAGTTTACACTTATGAAAATTTCAATCCTTTTGTACAAATAATAAACGAACAAATCTCAAACGGTGAAGTTATTTGGGGAGAATTCGATCACCCAGATATTTTTAACACGAGTTTAAAAAATGTATCACATATTGTTACAAAATTGACAATTAATGAAGAAAGAAATACTGTTAATGGTGTGTTGAGAATATTGAGTGGTATGCCAAACGGAAAAGCTGCATATTCAATAATTCAAGAAGGACTACCATTATATGTTAGTTCAAGAGCAGCAGGAACAACAACTCCAGACGGAGCAGTATCACTAAAAGAGTTATTCACTTATGATATGGTTGGTAAACCTGGCTTTGCTAAAGCTAAAGTTGAAACTTTAAATGAATCATTAGGTTTTAAAAACAATAGTTCATTTAGAATTTACGACTTTTCAAACACATCAAAAATAAATGATTTTATTATGAATGAAAAAAACGGTAATGAAAAAATTGCTGAAAATGATGCAAAACAATATTTAAACCATCTTACCAATGAAATTGATATGTTGAAAGAATGTATTAAAAATATGGTAGCTAAAAATAACGTAGATGATACTAAAAAAATCATTGAGATGAGTGAACGTATTGAAAATCAGCAACAAATCATTGAAAACTTACAAGAGTTTTTAAACTTTTTAAGTCAAAAAACTCAAATAGTTGTAAATGAAAATAAAAATTTTAGAAAATTATTTGACACATTAGCAGTACACCAAGATAGTATTGTTGATTATGTTAAAGAAGCTAAATCTGATGCAGATAAAACTAAATCTATTGTTAACGAAACAGTTGAATTTGTTGATGAATTAAAAGAAAAAGTTATCATAAATGAAAAATATATGGTAAACGAATTAGCTCAAAAATTAGATATGACTATTCAATTTGTTGAAAATGTTAGTGAAAATGCGTCATCTACAAGAAATTATGTGGTATATTTAGCTAAAAATCAAGATAAATTAATTGGACATAACAATTATATTATTGAGAAAATGGAAGTTAATAAAAAATATATGGATTATTTAACAAAATATGCAGATGCTGCTATTTGTATGTTAGAAGAAAATGCTAATCATTTAAATAATACTATAGGTTTTGTTGAATACACAGCTAAAGAAACTCAAACAACACAAGCTTATACACAATATCAAACTGAATTGATTGATAATATATATGAAGCTTTAAAATCATCTAATTTGAACGAAAGTATTGATTTATCTAAATCACAAGCTTTAAAAGAAAATTTCGATACTTCTAAATATTACCAAATGGTAAGCGAAGATGAAGAATTTACACAATTTAATACAAATGTACCTGTTGAAAAAATATCAACACAAACAGATATTCAAATTCAAGATGAAGATGGTGAAGATAAACAAAATCAAATTCAAATTCAAGATGAAAATGTAGAAGTTGTTGATAATGTACAAACACAAGATAATGATGATAAAGATGATAATAAAGATAATGATAGTGTACAAATGATTGATACCACACAAACTGTTGAAAATGATAATGAAATTAAAAAAGGAGATAGTGTAAAAGTTCAAATCGGTGACGAAACCTTATTAGGAACAGTTGCTGCTAATATTGCTGACAAAAATTTAATTTTAGTAGATTTACAAAACGGTGAAACACAAGAATACAACGAAGCACAAGTTTCAAAATTCGATATAAAAAATGATTACAAATTATTTACAGAAAGCTTAATTAAAAATGCTAAAAAACAAAAAGCTGAACAAGATTTCGTACCTGAATTTGTTAGTCGCCTGTCAGAAAGTAAAAAACAAATGTGGTTTAAATTATTAAAAGAAGATAGAGATAAAGTAGTATTTGCAGTTAACGAAAGCAAAGCTATATTATACAGTGAAAATGATATTTTAAACTTCATAAACAACACACTTACTGTTAAAAAAGATTTAACCGAAGTATTGTTAGAAAATATGCCATCTGAATTAAAACCTGTTTGGGATAAGATTAATGAAAATGATAAAAATAAAATTTTATTTACAGCACAAGCTTTTCCTAACGTGGTAAATAATCCATCTGTTAAAGTTTTAGAAAACTTCTGGATAACTAGAAATTTAGGTTCATATTTAATAACTGAAAAAGTTTTAATAAACGAATCGAAACAAACATTTGAAACATCGGATGATGTTGCAGATAAATTTATGAACAATTACAACAAATTGACAGGAAACTATTAATACTGTAAGAGTTTAGAATGTTATTAAGTGTAAAAATATTGGAAAAAAAAGAGTTTTTACACTTAATATATAATAATAAAAATAATAAAAAAAATTAAAACGTATGAATACACAAATTGCAAAACAACGTTATGGTAAGATTGTAGAAAGTTTAAGTACACAATCTACTATTAAATTTTCGGCTGATAAAAAGTCGTGGTTGGCAGAATATGCTTATTGTGATGAGGTTGCTCGTTTAAGAATGGGTTCTACATCAATCAATGAAAATATGGCATATATGACAAATGGTAACCTTGATGGTATGGGTGCTATTTCTCCTGCTATTCCAAGTTTAACACCTGGTTTAGTTGGTACAGATTACAGTACAGTAGGTGCTGCTGGTGGTATCGGTAGTGGTGATGTTGCACAACATTTGTTAGCTACATCTATGTATATTGCTGCTAATACTTTCGCTTTAGACATTTTAGCTGTTAAACCTTCTCCATCACCTTCAGTAATTTTAACATTTATTGATATTAAATATAATGATAATACTGAAGATGCTTTAAATCCAAAAGAAGAAAAACCATTTATTTTCTACTTGAAAAACAATTCAGATACTAATCCATTATATAATGATTTAGTAACAGGTTTAAAAACTCAATTATCTGTAATGGGAATTCACGAAAGACGTGGTTTCTTAGATGGTAGAATGTTTGTTAAATTATCTGGTGCTTCTTATGGTACTGTTTCAGTTGGTCAAATCAACACACAATCTATTACACCTACAACTAATAAATTAGGTATGTTAGAATTCTTAGGTTTCAGAGCTTATGGTAATGGTGAACCTATGTTCCGTGCTTTTAACCAAAATAACACACCTTCAAGTGCAGGTAATTATGGTTTCCAAGCTACACAAAACACATTCCCTCAATCTATTACAAGTGTTGCAACAGAATTATCTAACAACGATATCGTAACTTGGGGTGGTGGTTCAGTTTTATCTGGTTATATAGTGTCAGGTTTATCTATTGATATGGTATCTTATGGTATTGACAATTTACCTAGTGCTACATCAAATTGGAATACAGATTCTATGACAAGAGATGAAGCAGAAAGAACATATCCTAATGTAATTGGTGCTAAAACATTTACAAAATCTTTCCAAATTGGAGAAATCCATTTAAAAGCTGCTTTAACATTAAGAGAAATCGAAGATACGAAAGCTTCTACAGGTATAGATTTAGTTCAAAAAATGCAACAAACTTTAGTTAATGCTTTGAGTCAAAAAATATCTATTGATATTACAAGAAAAATTGAGCAAATGGGTGAACTTAACAGAACATTAAACCATGTACCTAAAGATAACAACGGTAATAGCAAATACGATTTTGATATTGATACATATTTAGGAATTTCTGGTAATGCGCCTCAAGGTGAATCAAATCCAACAATTTGTCGTCAATTAGTTAAAAAAATTGGTCAAGCAAGTGCTTTCATTTCTACAACTGGTAGAGTAGGTGAAGCAACATATTTAAAAACTAACTCTTTGTTAGCTGGTGCTATTAAAGAAGGTTCTAATTATCAATTAGTAAAAGACGATTTGTCTGATATTAAAATGAACCGTCAAATGTATCCTTACGCTCAAATTGGTAGAATGACTGTTTATGTTGACCCTAACCAATCAGAAACTGATATGAGAATTTTCTTAGGTAGAAAAAATAATGTTGATGAACCAGGTTTAATCTTCTGTCCATACTTAATGGCACAAGAAATAAGATTAATTCCAGAGGCAACTATGGGACAAGTTTTATACATTAGAAGTAGATATGCTATCGTAGATTATGGTTTCTTACCACATTTACAATTCTTAGCAATGCATATTACAGACACGCACGGAGTATTATAATAATATATCATAGTGATTACAAAAAATCCCAATATTTATATTGGGATTTTTTTATTTTATAATATCATCATTTCTAATTCATTTAATATTTTATATTCAACATCATCTATTACAATATTTATACTTTTATGATAGTGTCCACAAATCCATTTCTTAGGTTTATATAATTCTAAAATTTCATCAAATGTATTATTTATGTTAAAATTATCATAATAACCAAACAATTTATACCCTATACTTGTTGGTAGTACATGAGATATAATAATATCAGGTTTATATACTTCACAATAATCTAATATTTCATTTGCTAATTTATAATCGTAATCTTCTTCTTCAAAATAATCAATATTTAAAAATCTACGTTTTTTATCCATTGATATACCACCTCTCAAACATAATATTTTATTACCATTATATTCAAAACTATAATAATTACCTAAACTTATTATATTGTTATTAAGATAAGGATAATAATCATGGTTTCCAAATAATACTTTTAGATTTGAAATATTTAAAGAAATTAAATAATCATATTCTTCTTTAAAACCAACATCCCCTAATAAAATATACTGAAACTTTTCATTATAAAAATGTATATCATCAATATATCTTATAAGTTTATTTATTTTTCCATGTACATCTCCAACTAATATTATTTTTTGATAGTCCATACCTTATTACATTTTGTACATTTATAATACATATCAGTAAATATAATACAATCTTTAAAATTACTATTATGTATAGTTGAATGTTCCTTACAATCATGTATAATTTTTAATTTCTTTAGCATCTTTTTAAACATAGTTCAGTTTTGGTTATAAGTTTATATAAAAATTTCAATTCTTCTAATGTATTTAATGGTATATTATAAATACTGACATCTTTATAAAATATATCAACTACATCATTTTCATATACGAATAGAAATCCTATTGTAAATTCATCTAAATTATAAAACCAATCGTTTTGTATAAAATTATATTGAATTAAAAGGTTGTGAGTTAGTTTCATAATTAATTAGTTTTTATCATTATTTGTAGAATTTTACTAATAATAAATAGCAATTCTGCAATTCTACTTTCTGTAATTTGAGTCGGATTTCTACTTTCAAGTTCTTTCAACCTATCTTGGAGTTCTTTATATAATTCTTCCATAATAATTGGTATAATTAAATGGTTTTATTTAAAACATCAATAATATTATTAATGATTTCATTTTCATTTTTAAAATCTATTTCTATTTCTATTTTACGTGTATTTAGTTTTGAAATTTTAATTTTAACCATATCATCAAACTCATCTTTAGTAATTAATTCGATTTCATATTTAACAGCTTCTCCATTTTTAGATAATGTTGTTTCTTTTAAATCATCGTATGTTAAAATTACAACTTCATCTTCTGTTAGTTTGATAACTTTTCCAAATGTATTCCATGATTTATATGTTCGTTCAGCAATCCATGTTACAAAGCTGTCATCTTTTAAATCTTCAAATTTCATAATATATTTTTTTAATTATTTATTTTTCTTCCATATTATATCTAATATATTCTCTCCAATACTCATATATTCTTCATTCCAATATATAAGTGCTAATAATGTTAAACAGCCTCCTATTGGAAAAAATAATATCATTGTTACCAATAATTTAAATATTAAATTAATTACATGTATCATATTTATATAATTTTAGGTTATTATTAATTTATTATTCATTACAAGAAACTCTACGAATCAAACCACTACTAATATATTCTTCTATTTTATCAATATTTGGAATATTTTTTGTTGATATTGGAATCCAACCATCAATTTTACAAAAATCATTCGGATTAGATTTAAAAAACATTTCATATTCATATCTCATAATTTTTGATGTTTGTTCTTCAATTTTACAAATCACATTTTCTCTTAATTTTTTATGCTCTTTTGATAAACTACAACATTTTAAAATGTGTGAACAATCTATTTTTATAGCTTCCAATTCATCATAAGTAAATTTACAATCTATTAAATTAGAAATATCGTTATTTTTCACTTCCATTATTATTATTATTATTATTATTTACATTTTAATTTTCTTTTTAATTTCTTTTAAATTTAACTCTTCCAATTTATAGTTATCATCTTTACTTCTACCAAAATAAGAAGTATTGAACTTATCATTTTTAAGATATTCAAATTTATCATCTTCCGACAATTCATCAAAATATAAGATAAATTTGTTTTTAGTAAATACACAAATATTAGGATATTTTGCTAAAGTAGTAATAAAATTTTTAGCTGATATAATACTTGATTTTTCTTTAGAATATGTAATCTCTTTTACAAATCTCATCATATATTGAAAATTTGTGCATAAAATACCTAAGTTAAATATCATTTCACTATCAAATATATTTCTATTTTCTTTAATATATTCAAATGTGAAATTTTGGAACATTCCAATTTCGTTATCATTAAAGGCTAACCAGTTTTTAATATCATCATTAAATTTTTTCATATTTTTTTTTAATTAGTTTTTATAATATTATAATGTTTAGGGTTATCATCAATGAAATCACCATCTATACAAATTATATTACCATCATGTTCAAATTCGTATAAATCAACAATATCATTTTCTTTTTATTATATTTTTTAAAACAACATTATTCATCCACAATTCATCTAAATACTTTGAAAAACCATTTCTAATATGATAAGTTTCGTCTATTTTTAAATCTTTGACTGGAATTGTTTTTATAATTTTCATAATAAATGTTTTTTAATTATATGCAAAGATATAAAATATTTTTGATATAAAAAATTTTTTTTTAATAAAAAACCATCATAAATTAATATGATGGTTTTTTATATTTTTAAAATTATACTTTTTCAAATACTTCTTTTAATTCAAATGTTACTTCTGTTGGAACTTTATCTAATTCGACAATAAGTTTATTTTCATCTAAACTTTTAAATTCACTAAACCATTTTCTTGATAATATAGTTGAGAATTTAATTCTACTTATTTCATTCATTAGAGTTCTTTTTTCAACGGTATTTGTTTTTGTCATGGATTCTATTATTTTTGAATAGATGTCCGTTTTAACCTCTTCTGTAATCAATTTTTCATCTAATTTAATTCCTAATTGTTTTTCATAAATTTTAAGCGGATTAGAAATTAAATCTTCACAATCACAAATACTTTTTTCTAATAGTTTTTCAGAAGCTGTTAAATTTTTCTTTTCAACTAATTTTTTATTTACTGCTGAAACAGATGGAATAGATGATAAACCTTTAATTTTTACATTTAATTCAACAGCCATATAACCATCTGTACTTTCCTCAGCAGTTGTCTTAGGACTATAACCATTAAAATCTGTAATACCTAAATCATTTAAAAATTTAGTGGCTTCTTCACCATATTTTTCTAATAAACCCAAACTTACTTTAGGATTTAGATTTTTATTATAATCTTTATAAACTTTTAAACTACTTTGTAATTTAATTAAATCGTATTCTAATTCTGCTAATTTTTTAGCACTTATGTTATCAACAGATTTTTTATCAATTAAAGGTAGTTTAGATAAATCTAAAACAACAATTTCATCATCACATAATTTATCAATAATGAAAGGACATTGTAATTGAATAGTTTGTAATGTATCAACTGACAAAGATACAGGAATTTTACTAACATTTAAAATACCATCTTTTATAAGTGTATATGTACGATAAATAAAACTATCAACTGCTTCAATATTAAATTTATTTTTAGATAATTTTACAACACCATTATATCTTACCCTAAAACTTAAATTTGCTCTACTTTCATTAAAAACTAAATCTGTAAGTGAATAACCTTTATTTTTATGCAGTATTTCAAAATTAGCTGTACACACATCATCTAATAATTTTTCAATATCTTCTTTAGTTTTACATTCTACGATTTTATTTTTAATATCATCTGAAATTTCAGTATTTTTATCTTTTCTTTTAACACCAATTCTATTATATGAAAATTCTTCGTGTTGTGGATATATTAAATTACTATCAACACTTTGTAATAAATTTAATAAATCCATTACAGTATATCCAATATTTTTTGGAGTTCCTTTTCCATCTAAATATCTTTTACTACTGTCGAAAATACAATCTTTTAAATTGTTTTTAAAATTATTTAATTTTTGTTTACCATAAGCACCATTCAATTCCTCAAATATTTTCTTATCAGCTAATAATCTAATCACACTTTCAACGTTATCATAATCTAATTTATCCGCTAATATATGTGCAGCAGCATATAATTCAACTTCTAAATCATTTACATCATTTAATTTATTATTGGTAGATTTAGTGAAATAAATAAGATTATCTGAATCAATGATATTTACATCTTTATTTTCAATTTTATAACTTATTACATCATTACCGACAATACTAAAACAAAAATCGTGTGAAATATCTAAATAGTTGTCAATACTTATATTAATTCTTTTGTTGAAATCTTTTTTCATTTTAGTTGATAAGATTGCATCATATTCTTCAAAATCTTTTGCAAACACTTTTTCACCACCAACTATTTCACTCATTTCTGAAAGTAATTTACTATCTGCGTAATAACCATATTCAATAAATGTACTTGCATTTAATTTGTTTGAAATAAGTTTTAAATTCTTTTTAACATCACTTATACTACTATCGTTATTATAACCGTCTGTTAAGAAATAAAAACTAAACATATTATTTTCTGTATTTAATCTATCAATAATATCATTTGTTAAAATGATTGGGTCGTTAAAAGCTGTCATTCCAACAGGTTTTAAAAATTTATCAATAGATTCGTGTAATTTTTGCAATTGCACAACATCTTTAACAGCTACATTTTCTTTAATAATTCCACATTGTTTATTACCACTAAACCAAATGATAGTAATTGTGTTGTTATCTCCAACTAAATCACTTATTTTATTTTTTAGTTGTTTTCTAATTTCTGGTAGGTCATAAGACATACTACCACTACAATCTACACAAAAAATGTGATTGATTTTAGCTTTAATGAAGTTTTGTTCAACCTCTCTTAATATTTCTAATTTGTTTAGAAATAAATTTTCATTAATTTTAATCGTTTTTACCATCTTGTTATTTGTTATTTGTTATTTGTTGTTATTTATTATGAATTTATCAAACACCATTATGTTATTTTCAATTTTAATATTCGTATCAGGAAATAATTCTATTTCATATTTTCCATCATCTACAATATTATTTAATTCAATTTTAAATAAATCTTTTTCATATAGATGATTAAATTTATGTGCAATTATATTTGAATTAAATTTTATTTTACTTATTTTTTTAATATCAGCTTTATTTAAATGAATATCGTATATGTTGTTCATATAATCAATTAAATATTTAGTATTGTTTAAATCTATTAGATGTAGATGTGATGTATCATCATCTACATCACCATCATCTACATCATTACATATTTTATCATCAAAAATATAATAATTTACTAATTTATTATTTTCATATTTATAATATAGGTTATCTATTAAATAAACATTTTCATCTAATTTTACAATATTGTTATTTTTAGATGTTGTTAAATAATTACCATTAGAATCGTATATTTTAAATAATATTTCATCTTCCATATTTGGAATAATAATTAAATCGTTATAAACCTTAATATAAAATCTTGATTTATCATCTAATATTAATCTTTTAATTTCAACTAATTTATCTGTTGTTATATACACACACAATTATTATCAACATCAACTAATACGAAATTATTATTTTTTAATTTAAAAATATTGTAATAATATTTTTCGTTTATAAAAAATATTTTATCGCTATATTTACCGATAAATATATTGTTATCTAATTCAGCAATCATTTCATAGAATCTTGCTTTAAAATTCATATCTGAATCAAATATTTTATAATTATTTATAATAATAGCTGAATTTATTTTAGTTATTTCAGTAGATGTTATTTTACAATAATATTTATGAATTACTTTTTTATTTTCATCAACAATATATCCTATCATCGAATATGTAAAACCTACCAATCTTTTTTAAAGATTTTACATCGGTGTAATTTAATTTTAATTTTTTAAATACGTTCATATTTTATGTAATTTAAAGTTTGTAATTTTTAAACAGTTATCTTCTACCTTTAAATTAAATTTTGAACAATTATATTCTAAACAATATTTAGCATTATTTTTATTACAAATACTATCGAATTTAATTAAATAAAAATCTTCGTATAGAAAATCAAAATTATAATATGAACTTGATATGTTTTTTAAATATATTTTATAATCTTCTGAAATGTTTGTAATAAAATTATAAATATCGTAAACTTTATTGTTAAAATCTACTATTTCATTAGTATTTAAATTTATAAAATATTCAGAATATAAATGTTTTACATTTGTTAAAATCGTATTATACGTTTTTATATTAATCAAATTATCATCTACTATAAATAAATCAAATAAACAATATTCTATATTAGATTTTGCCTGAATAATAAAATCACCATCAAAATTATATAGTTTATTATCTATTGATAAATAATTTTTAAATAATTTTAAATTATCACTATAGTCAAATTTTCTAAATTTATCCAATTTATCATTTATAAGAGTATAATCATGTTTTTTATTTGAAAAATGTGATTGTGAAACGAGATAACGATTATCATTTAATTTAATAAAAATTGTATAATATCTAACTTTTTTATTATTGTAATATAAAAAATATTCTGTTTCATATGTATAATTTGAAAATACATAAAAATCGTTAAATTCAACTATAAATTCTGTTGTATAAGGAATGTATGGATTAAAATGTTCACATAATAATTTAAAATTAATTATATCAACAATGGTAGTATTATTCAATAATAATTTATGTTCTGATATTATTTTAAAGGTTTTTATTTTATATTTATTTTTAAATAATATATTTTTATCTTTATTAATTAAATAATTTTTAAATATAAATATTTTATCATTTATTTTTTCTAATTTGTTTACATTTGTAAACCATAATTTAATTTTATTCATATTTTTTCATATTTATAATAAGGATATACAATCGTAAAATGTTTAGTACTTCCACATTTATCACATTTATGTGGATATTGTGCAGGATGTGTTAGTAATGTACAATCATTATTCAATATCAAATAACCATCATTACATTCATCACATTTGTATTTTATTTCAAATACTTTAACTTCTATACTTTCTTCCATAATATACAATTTATTTAATTTCAAATTTTGTTATTTTTATATTTCCATTACTATCAATAATAAAACTTTCATCGTATATTATTAATTTATAATTATATTTTGTATCTGTTGAAATATTTTCAGGATTTAAAATAAATATTTCATTTTCATATATTTTATTTTTATCAAAAGCTAAAATATCATTTGATTTAATATACAATTCGACATTTGTATTATACTCACTTGATTTTTCATTTAATAATTTCTTTACATTCCAATTATATTTATTCAACATATTTGATAAAGATATTACTTTTCCTAAATCATTATATATTATTTTACCATCATTACTAATTAAATATAAATCATCAACAATAAAAAAATATTTTTTGAATTCTAATTCAAACTCAACAGCATTTTTTAATAAGTTATAAATATAATATCTATATTTTGTAATGATGTTTATGAATTCATTTGATTTTACAACATATTTGATATTTTTTTGAAATGACATATTATTAATATTTAAATTAATAATATTTCCATCTAAATCACAAATATAACTATTATCAACTACGATAAGATTGTTTATTAATTCATAACCAGCATTATAATAAAGTTTATTTATTTCAACACAATTCTTAGATAGTATTTTAAAACATTTTTCGTTTTTATATTCACAAACTAAAAAATTACAGTTTTCTAATTCATCAACTCTTACATATAATATACTCTTGTTTCCATAAATATCAATAAGTTGATATGTATAAAAATTTGTATATCTTACATATAAAAATAAGTTATCATTTATTTTTCTATTGAATTCAAATTTATCAAACGTATTATGTTGTGAATATACATATTTATTCTTAACACCACCTACAATAACTTTTCCATCACAGTCAATAACAACACAATCATTTAAAACTATATGTTTATCATCCAACTTATTATAAACATTTACATTATGTAATAAAACATTTTTATCTCTATCAATTAAATAATCCTTATAAAGAAACAATTTATCATTTACAGCTTCTAATTTATTTACATTTGTAAACCACAATTTAATTTTATCTATTCTTTTCATATATTTTTATTTATTTATTTATTTATTTATTTATTTATTAATCAAACCAAACTTTTTCATTACCATTCAAATCAAACAATACTACATTTTCTTTTATATTAGTATCATTAAAAAAAATATACAGCATATCATCCACTGTAAAAATCATCTAAACCTCCATCATCATATATTCTAAAAGCACAAATCTTATAAATATTTTTATCATTATAAAATTGATTTAATTTGAAATGTAATATAACCACAGTATTTTTTTCATATAAATAATCAATAATACTATTTATTCTTCTATCTTCTTCATTATTAATACCATATTTAATTTTCTTTTTATTATTAGAATATCTCAATTCAAACATATGACTTTCTACTTTCATATCAATTGGATGTACTATTTCTATTAAAGCATCATCACATTTCATATATTCTAATAAAGATTTTATTTTATTATGAAATTTTAATTTAATATTCATTTTTATCTTTTTATTACTTATACTATATACTGTTTAAAAAAGTTTCATTATTTACTGATTATTTTTTATATGATTGATTATGTGGATTTTACGTCTATATAGCTTGTAAGTGATTGATTTGTGGATTTTTATGTGTAATGTGTTGATAGTTAAAAATTTAGATAAAATTAAATTTACTAAAATTTATATAAATAATATATAATATATATAATATATATATCTTAATCTTGCACCTTTTTTTGTAGATGTGATTCCTCTAAGGACACAGAAGGACATTTTTTCAGTTTTTAAAGAATTTTTTAAGATTAAAAAGTTGATAAATATCAATATGTAAAATATTGATTTACAACATAATGATAAAATCTATTGATTAATATCAATTCTTATTTAACCCAATTATTATAATTTTAACTTATCTATGAACATCAATAATACCAATACATTTAAAATTAAACAATTGATTGCTAATATATTATATACAAATAAATTTTCAATAAGTATTTATTGGAAACAATAAGAGTTTATATATAAGCATATCAAAAATGGTTTTTTTCCAATATTAAAATTTAATGAATACTCAATGATAGTAATACTTATATAAAAAAATTATAAGAAATATTATAAATAATTTTTTTATATCGGATTAAATTATTAAATTTGCAGAAATATTAATTTTATTGTTATGGTAGAATTTACTAAAATACAAAGAATATCATTAACTGAATATGTTAGATTGTTTGAAGCCGATGTTAAAATGCAAATATCTAAAAGAAGAAGCTATTGGTATCATCTTATTAAACATAATAATCTAAAGTGTCCGATTTCAAAAGAAATTGTATGTTATTGTAGATTAGATAACCATATTATAAACAATACAAAACATTATAACTTTTACAGTGGTAATGATATTTTCTTTACAATCGATCATATAATACCAAAATCTAAAGGTGGTATTGATAGTATTGAAAACATACAACCAATGATAGCTGTTGAAAATTTTAAAAAATCAAATAATATATAATTATGAAAATAGCACATTTATCGGATATACACATAGAAAATTTAAAAAGACATGATGAATATCGCACAATATTTGCAGAAAATAACAAATATCTAAAACCACTTAAATTAGATGTTATTGTTGTGGTTGGAGATTTATTTGAAAACTTTATAGAAGTTTCAAACGAAGCTGATATATTAGCTGGTGAGTTTTTAACAGACCTATCAAAGATTTGTAAATATCTTATCATTGAAGATGGAAACCACGATATTAGAAAAAAAGACATTTCAAGAGCTTCATCAATTAAAAGTGTTGTTAAACTTTTAAACATTAAAAACATATTATACCACGATAAAAGCACAACATTCACATTAAATGGTTTTGAGGATTTTATATTTGCCAATTATTCACATTTGCAAAAAAATATCAAACCTATCATTTCAGAAGATGATAAAAATAAAACTGTTATCGGATTATACCACGACCCAATAAGAAATTGTAAAACTCTTCATAAAACATTTACAGATAACAAAATTCCAGATATTAATTATTTCGATGGTTGTGATTACCTTCTAATGGGTGATATACACCTAAGACAATTTTTCAATAATGAAAGATTTGCATATCCATCGTCTCTTATTCAGCAAGACCATGGAGAAGATATTTACAATCATGGTGGATTGATATGGGATATTAAAGATAAGAATACTTTTGAAGTGCGTCCTTATAACATTAAAAACGATTATGCTTTTATTAATATCGACTTAAAACCAATAGTCGAAGATATTGATTATGACAACTTAGTATTAGATAACGATGATATTAAAAACTTTTTATATCCAATTGTTAAAGTTAAATGGACTGATTTAAAAACAAATATCAATGATATTAATAAAAATAAAATTAAAAATAATCTACTTACTAAGTATTCTAATCTAACAGAAGAAAATATCATCTTTGATGAGGATAAAATTAAAAAATTATATAATTCATCAAATAATGAGATTAGTATCAATATGGATGTTAATGATAAAGCTAATTTTAACAATATCATTACCAAATATTTAAAAGAAAATGGATTTAATGACTTAGAAGTTATTGAAATTTTAAAATTAGATGATGCTATTGAAAGTAAATTAGATGCTGACGTATTAAAAGGATTAAATCAATATAATATCAAATTAGTTAGCTTTGGTTGTAATAATTTTAAAAGTAGTGGAGATGATGTTGTATTTGTTGTTGATAACACCAAAGGTATTATTCAAATAACAGGTGAAAATAGAGTTGGAAAATCAACAATATTGGATATACTTTCATACGCAAAGTTCGGAACAACTTATTTTACAAATACTGTAAGTGGTGCTAAAAAAATTAAACACAATGATAAACAATATATCAATAATAAAAGAAATATTGATAGTGCCGATGCTTTTGTATGTTTAAATATCAACGGTGTAGTTTATACCATTGTTAGAAAAACAACTATTGAAAGAAATAGAAAGAATGATATTACAGGTGTTAAAACTATTGTTAGTTATAGTGATGGTTTTGAAGCCGATACAAATAGCGATTTACAAGCTGAAAGAGATAAAAAAACTCAAAAAATAATTGAAGAAAGTTTAGGTGATTTCAAATCGTACATGAGAAATAATATCATTACTGGTGATAACTTAAATGATTTACTAACTATTGACAGACCAACTTTCATTGACAGTGTTGCAGCAGATTTAGGTTTTGAAATTTTAGATTGCAAATATAAAGCGATTGGTAAGTATGAAGAAAATTATAATAAAACCAACACCATTCTAAAATTAAATCAATTTGAAGAAGAAGCTAAAATAAAAACAATAGAAGATGAAATTATATTATTACAAAATAATATCATTGAAAAAACTAATGAAAATACCACTTTAAAAAGTCAATTAGATGATTTAAACAATTCAAAAGATAAACTTTTAAAAGATATTATTGTTGTAGATAACAGCTTAAAAACATTAGATGTAAATGATTTACAAGCAAAAATAAACAACAATAGCAGTGAAATTGAAAAAATAAAAGAAGAAATTGAAACATTAAAAAAACAAATCAATTTTAAGCTACCAAATTTCAACGAACAACAGTTGAATGATACAAATACATCATTCGATACCTTGACATCAAATTTGAGTGTTAAAAACAACCTTATAATCAAAAATAATAAAAAGGTTTCAGAGTTAAAAATTAAATTAACATCGGATAAAAATAAAAATGACAATTTAAAAACGGATTATATTAATAAATGGAATTTGTTATGTCAGGAAAAGAATAATGCTATTGGACAATTGGAAGTGAATAAAAATATTGATATTGATAAGTTAAAAAACGATTTAAAAAATACAATAGTAAAAGCTGAAAATGAAATATCATTATTAAAAAAAGATTATGAAGTTGCAGTTGATAAATATAAAAACTTTAAAAAAGAAGTAGATGATTTAAAAAAATCAGATTCTTGTCCGTTTTGTAAAACTAAATACGATGTAAATAATGCCGAACATGTAATACATTTAGAAGAAAATAAGAAAGCTGTTGAAATTAAAGAAGTACAATTAAATGTGATTGTAGAAGATGGTAAAAAAATAAAAAATAATTTAACAAGCAAGGAACAATATTTAACTTCTAAAAAATTCGATTTAGAAAATATAACAAATGATTTAGAATACCAAAAGATTGTAGATAAGTATAAATTAGAAATTAATTCTATCGAAGAAGATATTAATAAAATAAAACATTATATCAATAATCCGAATGATAGCAAGAAATTGAAAAAAGAAGGTTTTAAAATTAAAACTCATATCATTTTCAAAAGCCGAATTAAATACTTATTAAACAGAAGTATTAAAAATATTGAAAAAGAAGTTGTTGATATTACAAATGAATCAAACATTTTAAAAATTAAAATCGTTGAATTAAATGATTTAAAAAATAAACATATAGATTATATTAAAAACGAATTAGAAATTAGTAGAAAAGAAAAAAATGTTGTTGATTTAGAAACTGCAAATAAAAATTATAATGATAAAATATCTGAATATAACAAATCATTAAAAGATATAGAAGCTAATGAATTAATCGAAAGTCAAATAACTGTTAAAAATACTGAAATAACAGAAATAAATGAAAATATGAATAAGGTATTAGTTGATAAAACTAATATTGAAAATTATATTAATTCTAAAAAATTAGAGATTACTGAAATAAATAATAATATTAGTATTTATTTAAAACAACAAAAAGAAATTAAAATCATTAAAGCTTATAAAGATACGTTTCATAGAGATGGATTAGCTGTTTATTTGATAAAACAAT
>Ga0316608_1000429_pt1 | contig 20530 bp, 15 predicted proteins | sample MIS2016152B_MG_FD_207673 | JGI IMG/M metagenome (GOLD analysis project Ga0316608, IMG submission 207673) | Microbial mat bacterial communities from Middle Island sinkhole, Lake Huron, Michigan, United States - MIS.2016.152B | ecosystem: Environmental > Aquatic > Freshwater > Lake > Sediment...
GCTTTTATTTGTTCAATTATTTGCATAATTTTGCTATAAAATTTTTCGCAATATAGCAATTTTTTTCAACAACAACGTTTTTAATTAGAGCCTTGTAAATTTAAAAAAGTTTTTTTAAATCAGACCAATATATCTTTTATTTTTATATATTATTTGAAATATCAAAATATTAGCAATTATTTGTATTGATTTATAAATCAATTAAATAATCAACTAAACAAACATTATTATTATTCAATTTAAATTTTCTTTCATATTCAATTTTAACATTATTTGGATATTTCAGTTAGTAAACGTAAGAAAATTATTTATTTTTGTAAATTATTTAAATACTCTTATAATTGTATATTATTAACAAAAAACAATTTAGCTTATGATTTTTTTTACAACCATTTATATTTGGCTCGTTGGTGGAACTTATGCAATTTTATTTGCAATTATTTATGCTCACAAAATGAACAAAAAAGGACCAGATGCTGTTTTTCCAAAACTTCAAAAATCTTTGCGGAGATTATTTAAAATACTGTTTATCAAGATAACAGTCGAAAAAGATATTCAATTTGAGGAAGGCAAATCGTATATTTTTATGCCCAATCATGTTAGTTTTATAGATGTTCCCCTTTTTGGGGCTTATTTACCGTTTTATGCAAACGCGTTAGAAGCTGAAAGTCATTTCAAATGGAAAATTTATGGAAAATTAATAAAAGCATATCAGCAAATACCGGTTAGACGCGAAAATCCGAAAAGTTCGATAAAAAGTTACGAAATTGCCAAAGAACGATTGAAAATTGGACGTTCAATTATTGTTTTTCCGGAAGGGCATAGAACTGAAGATGGGAAACTTAAAAATTTTAAAAAACTTCCTTTTGCTTTTGCAAAAGATGCTGGAGTAGATATTGTTCCGGTTGGTTTATCTGGTGTACAGGCACTTAGTCCTAAAGGAACAATTTGGGTTAAACCAACAAAAGTTACAATAAGATACGGAAAAATAATTAAATATGAAGATTTGAAAAATATGGAAATTGAAGAATTAATGGAAAAAGTAAGAACGGAAATTATTAGCTTAGTTGATGATTATAAATAAGTTGATTAGTTTAAAAAAGTACACGTTTAAAATCAAAAAATTTAATAAATGACTCAGAAAGAATTATTTACCAAAGTAATAGAATATTTTGAGGTTAATGTGCCGGTTGCTGAAACCGAATTACATTATAAATCGCCTTACGAACTTTTGGTTGCAGTTATTTTGTCGGCTCAATGTACTGATGTTAGGGTAAATAAAATAACACCTGTTTTTTTTGAGCGTTATCCAGAAGCTTTTTCTTTGGCTGAGAGCAGTATTGATGAAGTTTTTGAGTATATCAGAAGTTGTTCATATCCAAATAACAAAGCAAAACACCTTGTAGGAATGGCTCAAATGCTTACAAATGAATTCAATAATGTTGTTCCATCAGACATTGATGACCTTCAGAAATTGCCCGGAGTTGGTCGCAAAACTGCAAATGTAATTGCATCGGTTGTATTTAATAAACCTGCTTTAGCTGTTGACACCCACGTCTTTAGAGTTGCTGCAAGAATTGGACTTTCTCAAAATGCTAAAAATCCATTAGAAACAGAAAAACAGTTGATTAAGTATATTCCTGAGAATTTGATACCAATTTCTCATCATTGGCTGATTTTACATGGAAGGTACGTGTGTAATGCCAGAAAACCAAAGTGTAACGAATGCGGTTTATCAGGTTTATGTAAATATTATGCTGAAAACAAAATATAACTTATGTATTTGACAAATTATCATACTCATACAAATTTTTCAGATGGAAATAATACACCTGAAGAAATGATACAATCTGCTGTAAATAAGAATATTAAAATTCTTGGTTTTTCAGACCATTCTCCCGTTCCTTTTTTTTCGGACTGGAATATGAAATATGAAAATATTTTCAGCTATATTACAGAAATAGAAACTCTAAAACAAAAATATTCTGATAAAATTGAAATTTACACAGGGCTTGAAGTAGATTATATTGAGAATATTACAGGCGTACAAAATTGGAAATTTCTAAATCTTGATTATACAATTGGCTCTGTTCATTTTCTCAAAAAATTTGAAACCGGCGAATATTTTACTTGTGATTTTACAAAAGAATCATTTAAAAAAGGTCTTGATGAAATTTTTGAAGGCAACATAAAAACCATGATTTCATACTATTACGAACAAATTAATAATATGATATCGGAATGTAAACCTAACGTTATAGGTCATATTAACTTAATTACAAAGTTTAATAAAAATAATTATTTTTTTGATGATAATGATATTTGGTATAAAAATCTTGTAAAACAGACACTTGAAATTGTAAAACAAAATAATTGCATAATAGAAATTAATACAAGAGGATTTTATAAAAAACTTACAAATGAGTTTTATCCAAGCGATTGGATTTTAAAAGAATGTAAAAACCAAAAAATACCTATGATGATTAATTCTGATGCTCATCATATTAACGAAATTGATAATCAATTGTTTGAAGCTAAAAATAAATTAGTTGAATTTGGAATTAATAAAATAATGATATTGAAAAACAAACAATGGCAGGAAATTGAAATTTTGTAAAATGATTATTTCAAACTTTATTTTAATTTAATTCTATTTTTCATTAAATTTGTAAGATTATTTTACAAAAAAACATGGGAAATTTAAATAAATTACTGATATTCATATCTTTTATATTAATATTTGGTTGTGCTACAATTGCCCCAACCACAATCAGCGAAAAAAATATTGCTGCAATTTATAATCCAAGTAGTACAACAATTCACCCAAAACTATTTGTATATAACAAAGATACAGAAAATACATTACTTTATATTTACCTTTATACACCCGAATTGTTATTTTTACAAACAAGCGGAAGTACTCTTCCTACTTCAAAAGTGAAAATTTATTATAAAATTATTGAATCCATTGATAATGAAACAATAATTGATAGTGCTACAACATATCTTTCAATAAAGAAAAATGCAACTCAAACATCAATGATTACTTTTCTGAAATTAAAAACAGTTGATTTGGATAAGTATGTTGTTCAGGTTCTTGTAAAAGATGAATATAGAAAAAAATCAAATATTGCTTTTATAGAAGTTGATAATACTGAAAAATTTGGCGAAAAAAACTTTTTGGTAAGTTATGCTGACGATTTAAGACCAACTTTTAATAATTATGCTTATTCATCTGAAAATTATCTGATTGAATTCAACAAAAATATCGAAAAACTATATGTAAGTTATTTTAAATTAGATAATTCTCTACCATTACCACCTTTTTCTACTAAGTTCGAGAAATTAATTTATCCTGAAGCCGATAGTACCTGGGCACTGGATTACTCTGGTAATGTATCTTTTAAACCCGAAAAAGTTGGGATTTACTTTTTTCAGACCGATACAACTGTAATGAAAGGTAAAACAATTATAAATTTTGGGGATGAATATCCAATTTTGCAAAAATCAGCAACTTTACTAAAAACTCTTGAATATCTGACAACTACAGATGAATTCGAAGATTTATCAAAAATTGAAAATAAAAAACTTGCTGTTGATAATTTCTGGCTTAATTCAACACAAGATGAAAATCAGGCAAAGGAATTAATTAGAATTTACTACAACAGAGTAATGTTTGCAAATATCTATTTTACAACATATAAAGAAGGCTGGAAAACAGACAGAGGAATGATTTACATAGTTTTTGGACCACCTAAAATTGTTAACAAAAAAGATGGTTACGAAAAATGGATTTACAGCGACAGCAAAAGTGTAAAAACTGTTGAATACGAATTTTTTAAACGCGAAAATAAATTTACAGAAGAAGATTATGTTTTAAAACGTGATTTAGCACAAAAAAACTATTGGCAATATGCAATTGAAACATGGCGTGGTGGAAGTATATTTTCGCTTGATTATTAGTTTATTGTCTCTATTTATATTTTGAAATTTAAATTTGTCAATATAAATGAAACTTCTTAAAAACATTATCTTTATATTTTTAATAATTGCATTTTCATCTTGCAAATCAACTTTTTTTAATAATGGAAAATCTATTTCACAACAAGCTGCCGACTATAACGATTTAATTATTAATCAGCAAATTGCAATTGTTGGAACTATTGATATTTTAGCCGAAAGTTTTAAAGAATATATTCCTGAAAAAATGGATGAAGCTTTAAATAATGCTATAAATCAAACAAATAAAAGTATCGAATATCTTAATGGACTTGAAAATTTTTATAAAAATTCTGAATTTAAAGATGGTGCATTAATACTTTTTAATGTTTACAAAAGTGTACTTGAGTACGAATATAAAGAAATGGTCGAAATTTATAAATTATCAGATATGGAATTTACTGAAGAACATTCCAAAAAATTTGATGAATTTTCAGCTTTAGCTAATTATAGAACTGATATTGCTTTTAAAGAATTCGTTGATATTCAAGACAAATTTGCAAAAAAATATGAATTGATTTTGTATTAACTTAAAATTTTGATAGCGTAAATTAATGGTTACTATTTACAAAAACAAACCAAACTGTCATCATGAAAGGAACTTTTTGATGTTTGCAATGAGGTTATAAAAAGGATATCTGAAAAAACTGAATGTAGATATTTTACAATAAATTTAATTTATATTTGAATACATACGAAAATCCACAAGTTCATTTCATGATGACATGATTTTTTGAAAAGGTACTACTTTTGTACCTTATCTAAATTTTAGAATAAACAAATGACAGATAATTAGATTTTTGGAATAAAATCGAGTAAAGAAATTCAGAAGAAATAAATATTATGAGCACAGAAATTGAACAAAAAATAATTAACTACTTACTTGTTTATGAACCTATTTACATAGGAATTTTTGGTTCGTATTCAAGAAATGAGCAAAATAAAAATAGCGATATAGATATTTTAATAAAACTTAAAAAAAGTGTTTCATTACTTCAGTTAATAAAAATACAAGATGAATTATCAGATAATCTTGTAATTAAAGTTGATTTATTGACTGAGGGAGCAATCAAAAATAATAGAATAAAACAAAACATAGAAAAAGATTTGAAAATTATTTATAAAATATGAAAGACGATTTAGTTTATATTGAACATATTAAAGATTGTATAAGAAAAATAAAAGATTATACAAAAGATTTATCAGAAATGGAATTTGAAAAAAATGAGATAATACAGGATGCAACAATCAGAAATATTGAAATAATTGGAGAAGCATCAAAAAAAATATCTAAAAATTTCAAAACTGTAAATTACGATATTCCTTGGAAACACATTACAGGAATGAGAGATAAATTAGTGCATGATTATATGGGAACAGATTTAGAAGTAGTTTGGAAAACTATTACAGAAGATATTGTTTTTCTTGAAAATTTAATTAATAAAATTGAAATATAGACTATAAATTCTTTACTCTAATAAAATAATTAAAACATTATAAACAAATGACAGACAATTACATTTTTGGGATACATTCGGTTATTGAAGCCATAAAATCGGGTAAAGAAATCGAAAAAATATTGGTAAAAAAAGGACTTTCGGGCGACTTATTTGCAGAACTTTTGGCGTTAATCAAAAAAATTGATATTCCGACTCAGTATGTGCCAATTGAAAAAATTGACAGAGTTTCGAGAAAAAATCATCAGGGAGTTCTAGCATTTTTATCTTCAATAACTTATAGTAATATTGAAGAAATAATTCCGCAACTTTACGAAGATGGAAAAACACCTTTTATTCTTATTTTAGACAGTATCACAGATGTTCGTAATTTTGGTGCAATTATCAGAACCGCAGAATGTGCTAATGTTGATGCAGTTATAATTCCTTCAAAAGGGGCAGCACAAATAAACGCCGATGCAATTAAAACATCATCTGGAGCATTAAATTATATGCCGGTATGCAGAGTAAATAACTTAATTTCAACAATTAAGTTCTTAAAAAATTCTGGAATAAAAGTTATTGCAGCAACCGAAAGAGCACAGGATTATTATTATACGCACAAATTCGACGAGCCGGTTGCAATTGTCTTGGGCTCAGAGGATACCGGAATTTCTTCTGATGTTTTAAAAATTTCGGATTATTTGGCAAAAATTCCTATTTTAGGAAAAATATCTTCGCTAAATGTTTCTGTTGCAGCATCTATATTTATGTACGAAGTAGTTAAACAACGACAAAATGCTTAAAAAAGTTATTATAATTTTAATAATTTCAATTTTTCTGATTTTCACAATTTTATTGTTGACAAACAAATATTTGATTAGTTTGATAAAATACGGAAAATCAGACATCGACGATTATAAAATTTTCAATAATTCGGAGGTTGAAACTTATGAAACAATTGATTGGGAATTATCTAATAATTATAATAAAGCAAAAATATCAGATGAAGTTTTAAAAGAAATTGAAGCAAATCAAACAGTTGCTTTTATTGTAATTCAAGATGGAAAAATTATTTACGAAAAATATGGCGAAGATTATACAGCAGAATCAAAAATTAATTCATTTTCAATAGCTAAAGGTATAATTTCTATATTAGTTGGAATTGCAATTGATGATGGAAAAATTCAAAGTCTCGACCAGAAGGTAAGCGATTTTTTGCCCGAATTTGGTAATGGAGTTACAATAAAAGATTTACTTACAATGAGTTCGGGTTTAGATTGGTCAGAAAAATTCAATAATCCATTTTCAGATGTTGTAAAAGCTTATTATACAGAAGATTTACACAAACTTATTTTTTCAAAAAAAATTACTGGTGAACATGGTAGAACATGGAATTATCAATGTGGAAACACAATAATACTATCATATTTAATAGAAAAAGCAACCGGAAAAAAAATAAACGAATACGCTTCCGAAAAACTTTGGAAACGTATTGGTGCTGAACAAAATGCACAATGGAGTTTAGATTATGAAAATGGAGAAGTAAAATCTTTCTGTTGTTTTTTTGCAACAGCCCGAGATTTTGCTCGTTTAGGGCAATTAGTTCTAAATCAAGGAACTTTTGATGATATTTTTGTGGTTTCAGAACAATATATAAAAGATGCAACAAAACCTGCTGATTATTTGGTTAATAACGAAAATAATAAAATCGAAAATTACGGTTATCACTTCTGGATTTATAATTATGAAGGTCATAAAATACCTTATTTCAGAGGAATGTGGGGACAATATATTTTCGTAATACCCGATAAAAATGCTGTTGTTGTGCGATTTGGAAAACGTTTAACAAAAGATAATTTTCAGGGAAATTCGAGTAAAGCTGTTTTATATCTTAAAGCAGCATTTGAAATTTTAAATTAATTATAAATTTTGAATTTTAAATTATAAATTTTGAATTATTTGTATATTTTTTCAAATAATTCTAATTTCTGGTTACTAATTCACAATAACTAAATCTATGAAATACAAAGTTATATTAATAACAATAATTTCGATAATACTGTTTTCTAAAGGTTCTGATGCTCAATTTTATAACGGACATCAAATGACTTTTGGTAAAAATAGAGTTCAATATAACGAATTTGTTTGGCAATATTTAAGATTCGACGATTTTGATATTTATTACAATCAGGAAGGTAAAGAGTTAGCAAAATATACTTCAGAATATGTTGCTGAAATTATGCCCGAAATGGAAACATTTTTCAGCTATGTTTTGCAAGATAGAATTATTTTTATAGTTTATAATAAATTATCAGATTTCAGACAAAGTAATATTGGACTTGTTACCGGAAGTACACAATTTAACGTAGGAGGTGTTACTCAAATATCAGACAATAAGGTTTTTCTGTATTTTGAAACAGACCACGAAAAATATAAAATTCAGATTAAGAAAGCTATAGCTCAAGTAATTTTAACTCAAATGCTTTATGGTGATGAATTTAAAGAAAAAGTTACAAATTCAACATTATTATCACTGCCTGAATGGTATGAAAAAGGTCTAATTTCTTATGCTTCAACTGAATGGAGTATTGATATTGAAAACAAAATAAAAGATGGAATTACATCTGGTAAATTCAAAAATATCAATCATTTAACAGGTGCAGAAGCAGAAATAGCCGGGCATTCAATTTGGTATTATATAGCTGAGGAATATGGAAGTGATGCAATTCCAAATATTATTTACCTAACAAGAATAAACAAAAATGCTGACAGCGGTTTGATGTATGTTTTAGGAGCTTCCATAAAGTACATAACACCAGATTGGTTAGAGTTTTTTAAAAAACGTTTCAGCAGTATTACAAATTACTCTGAAACAACTGAAACTCCACTAATTCCAAAACCTGCTAAAAATACTGTATATCAGCAAATAAGAATACATCCTGATGGTCAAAAATTGGCGTTTACTAAAAATATTTATGGAAAATACACAATTTGCATTATAGATTTGACTACAAACCAAACAATTAAAGTATTAACCTTAGGTCATAAAATTGACCAGATTAATGATTACACTTACCCAGTTTTACAATGGCATCCAACAGGAAAAATACTTACTTATATTATTGAAAAAGAAGGAAGTATATATCTTTATCAATATTTTCTTGAAACGGAAGAAATAAGAGAACGAAAACTTATTGATTTTACAAAAGTTTTAAGTTTTTCGTTTTCTGAAGATGGTAAAAGAATTGTACTTTCAGCAGTAAAAAATGGGTTTACAGATATTTTTGTGCTGAATATAGCTGGTGGTGTAAATACCAGAATTACAAATGATTTAGCTGATGATTTAAATCCTGAATTTATCGAAAACTCAAAAAAAATAATTTTCAGTTCAAACAGAATTTCAGATACTTTAAAAATCGAAACTTTTGAAAATCATGATGAAGTAGCTAAAGATTTCGATATTTTTATATATGATTTTAACAATGACAATAATATTTTAACTAAAATTAGTTCAACAAATTACGCAAACGAAACTCTTCCTACCGAAATATCAAAAAATACATATTTATATCTTAGCGATGAAAATGGAATCAGTAATCTGTACACAGCAACTTTCGATAGTACAATAAGTTATATAGATACAACAACGCATTATCGATATTTTTCAACATCATACCCGCTTACTAATAATTATCAAGGAATTTTAGAATATGATATTAATAAAGACAAAATTGCTCAAATTTCAATTTCTGACAATGTTTATAAAATGTATATTAATAATTTGGATACTAAGAAGAAAACAACAATTACATCTTCAATTAAAAATACTGAATTCCGTGATGTTTTGAATAAAAATATTGTAAAACAAGAACAGGAAAAAGTTTTGGAACAACTTAAAATTGAGAAAGAAAACAAAAGAATAGACAGCATAGCAAATCTTCCACTGGAGAATTTTCCTAACCCCGACAGTTTAGAAATTGATATAAACAATTATGTATTTGAAATTGAAAAGGAAACACCTTACAAATACATTTACGAAAAAGAATTTGGAACTAAATCAAATGCAGATACTACTGTTTTTCCAAAGGCAAAAATTTATATGACAACATTTTATAAAAACTATATTGTCAATCAGATAGATTTTGGAGTTTTAAGCGAATCATATCAGAAATATGTAACAACACAACCTTATTATTTCAATCCTGGTGTTAATTTGTTTTTTAAAATGGGTTTGAACGATTTGTTTGAAGATTATAAAATTGTTGGTGGAGTTAGATTAGGCATAATTGAAGATAGTTACGAATATTTGCTAAGCGTTGAAGATTTAAAATCAAGACTCGATAAACAATATTTGTTTCATCGTCAAACTATTTTAACTACTGATAATTACAATGCATCAAAAGTAATAACCAATGAAGCAATGTATATTTTAAGATATCCTTTTAGTCAGGTAGCATGTATAAAATCAACAATTAGTGTACGTTACGATAAAGAATTGCAGTTATCTTCAGATTTTAAAACTATGATTACAAAACCTGAGTACAGCATTTTTGCAAGTGCAAAAGCCGAATATATTTTTGATAATACTTTTGATTTGGGACTAAATTTATATAACGGAATAAGGTCTAAGGTTTTTGCTGAATTCTATCAACAAGTCGAAGGAAATTATGATAATATTACTGTTTTAGGTTGTGATTTAAGATTTTACAAAAAAATTCATCGAACTTTTATTTTTGCATCTCGTTTTGCAGCAAGTAGTTCGTTTGGAACAGGAAAAGTTCTGTATTATCTGGGTGGTGTTGATAACTGGACAACTTTTTCGTTTGGAGACCCTGAAAACTCAAACAGATTTGATAATACAGTAAATGTAAATGAAGACCAAAATTTTATTTATCAAGCAGTTGCAACAAATCTTAGAGGTTTTAGACAAAATGCCCGAAACGGAAATAATTTTGCTTTAATTAATGCAGAACTTCGTATGCCAATAATCAGATATCTGGCAAACAGACCTATAAATTCTGATTTTTTCAATAATTTTCAGATTGTAGGTTTTTTTGATGTTGGTTCTGCATGGGCTGGTCTTTCACCTTTTGACGAAAAAAATAAATATAACAAAGTTACTATTGATAATTACCCTGTTACAGTAATTATTGATGTGGACCGAGCACCTGTTATTCTTGGCTATGGTTTTGGTGTAAGAAGCAGACTTTTCGGATATTTTTGCCGGTTGGACTGGGCTTGGGGTATTGAAGGAGTGCATGTTATGCCTCGAATGTTTTATTTTTCATTAAATCTTGATTTTTAATGAAGCTAAAATATTATAGATAAGCATGTAGATTAATAATATTTTTCTATTTGAACTCATTTACTTTGCGTTCTACATAAAAATATAAAAACAGAGACACAATATACACAGAGTTTTTATTATATTATAAGAATCTACCTCTATACTAATATATTATAAATATCATATTTTAAAATATTAAAGATAAGAAGTTTTCTAAATTTTGTTAAGGTTAATTTTATTAAACATTTAATTGTAAGTATGTAATGATTTCAAAAGTTTATTTAATTGCTATTTTTTTTATTTTTCTATTTGGATGTAAAAATAATTCATCAGAAAATAGTGAAAATATTGCAATTCAACTTGATTCTGTTAATGCAACAGATGAAATTAATGCTGATAATAGTGAGATTTCTGTTATACAGGCTTCTGAAGACGAAAAACTTAGTGTAGATAAAAAATGTGTCATATTTTTTATGCCTACAGATAAAGAAATAAACAAAATTTATGAAAAATATGGGCAATCAAGTAGATACGATTTGCAGGAAATATTTACAAAATTTAAATCTTTTGCAGTTTCTTCTCGAAAAATTTTGAAAGATGAAAATATTTATTCCGATTTAACTACTGCATATTTTATTGAAATCAAAACTACTACACAAGTTAAAATTGTAAACAGAAAAGAAACATCAGATTTAGTTGGACAAATATTTTACAACGGTAAAGATGAGCCAATAATAAAATATGGCTTAATGAAAAATAAAGATTTTGCATTAATAGTTAAAGATTATTTTAAACTTGATAATTATAAAAATGCAGAAGTTGATAGTGCTGAAAATTCAAATATTATTGAAATTGTAGACGGAGTTTAAATAATTTTAATGATTGTCAGTAAAAATCACCAACAAATGTCATTTTGGAAAAATCTTGCTTTAATTGAAATAGTTAAGTTAATAACTTTACATTGTACATTTAATGAACATTAGTAGTTTTATTTTCTTAATACCTTATTTTCAGGCAAGTTCGCAAAACGAATACATATTTTTGGTAATTATAACCACAGTATTTGGAAATACGTTTTAATTATTTAAAAGTCATTATTTTGTGCTCTATGTGTTCTTTGTAGTTTAAAAATTTAACGAACTATTGATAATAATATGTACTTATAATGTCTATAAATAATCTTTTAAAGTATTGATTAACTTTGTGTTATTTGGTTAAAAAAAAATTGATTTACTATTTTACAAATCTGAAAATGCAAAAAAAAAGAGGCTCACAAGAGCCTCTTTTATAAATATTTTGTTCTTAATTATTTAACAACAACCTGAAAGTTCATTGTAGATTCTCCAACTAATTGGATAAAATACATACCAGCTCCCTGATTTGTTAAATCTATTGTATTGTTATTTACATTTAATACAGATGTAGAAACTGATTTTCCGGTAATGTCATAAACATTAGCAGTGTAAGTTCCGTCAACTGTTACAGTAAATAAACCGTTTGAAGGGTTAGGATAAATTTTAACGTTTTTGTTTAATTCGTTAACAGATATTGAATTGATAACGAAATCTGCAGTAATAACGTCAGTTTCACCTGAAGAATAAACAGCTTCAACACCAGCAGTATATTCACCATTAGATAAATCCATGAAATTATAATCTTCAGCAGTTATAGGAGTTGCAGTTTTTAAAACACCATCTAAATATACATTGTATCCTGTAAAAGATTTTGTATTTTTTGCTGGTTGTCCAATGCTGAAATCATCAATACATAAAAAGAATTGGTCTGCAGAAGTACATTGAATTCCAACATAAATTTCTTGACCTGCATAAGAATTCAAACTGTAAGTGTATTCTACCCAGTCAGTACCAGGTGTAGTTATCACACTAGTAATTGAAGTAAAATCTGTTGGATTAGTTCCTGTTGTAGAAACAAAAACCTGAAATTTTTCAGCAGCATAAGTAGCATCTCCAGCTTTTGCCCAGAATGTTACTTGGTCACCAGAAATAATTTGTGTTTTTGGTGCAATTACCCAATCATTGTCTATAAGTGGATTACTTGAATTGAAAATAGCAATAAATTTACTTCCTGAATGAGCTTCAACTGTTGTTACAGCTGGTGTTGTTGCTGAAGGATTAAATATAATTCCAGCCATTGGAGATCCAGAATTTGTGAAAGTTATACCATTAAATCCATAAGTTGGACCACCATCAACGTCAACTAAAGTCCAAGGGTCAAAAGTTAAAGAAAAATCTTCATAAGATTCAAAATCATCAGAAAATCCAGTAGCATTATTCCAAGTTAATAAAGCATCATTTTCAGTTACAACAACCTGTAAACCAAAAGGGGCTGTCATAATTTCTGATAATACTTCTTCAACAGTTTGATTACTAGTTACAATAAGCTGTTTTCCAAGTATTGAGGTATAACCACTTAAAACTACATCATAAGTATAGGTTGCAGCAGGTACGTCTTCATAAACAATTGAACCGTCTATAGCAACATCAGATGCCATTACATTTCCTTCATAATAAATAGTTAATAGAGGATTAAGTGCATTAGCTGTATTAGCTTCTTCAAAGTTAAAAGTTAATGTATAACTAGGTGCTGGAGTTAACGTAACAGGAACAGGTACATTAACACCATCAACTATTACAATGTTAGAAGTGCTGGTGAATGTATTATACATAGGTAAAGCAGAAACAGTATATGAGTGACTACCAACAGGTAAGAAAATACTAGCAACACCTAAATCATTTGTATAAATTTCTTCTCCATTAATTGTTACCATAGCACCTTCTATAGGATTAGTTCCATCTGTTACAGTGAATGTAGCTGTTGCACCTGTATTTTTCACTAAAGTTACATTATCTATGTACCAATAATCAATATCAAAAGTATAACCATCAAAGAAGAATGCTAATTGTAAATTTGCATTTCCAATATGCTCGTTACTTATTAAAACCTCATTATCTCTTGGTCCAACATTTACATTGCCATTTGTCATAACTTCCTGATTAGCAGTTAACCAAGTAAGTCCACCGTCAATAGTAGTTTTTATTCCTATATATTTAATGTTAGTGTTAAAATCATCAAACATATCTTTATAGTTCAATTTTAAAGAAGAAATACCTGTTGTATTAATAACTGGAGTTACAAAATTAGACAGACCAGTAAATGAAGGAGACCAATTGAATCTTAATTCATTTGCAGTTCCTCCTGCATTTGCAGTTGTAACGATTCCCCAATTTGTTAATCCTAAACCATTAGCAACCCAACCTGTAGGTATTGTAGCAGCGTCAAACATTTCGTAAAGTAAAAAGTCTCCAAATGTTATTGGGTTAGATGAAGCATTTCCACCTAAACCGCTAGCATTTTTAGCAACAACGTTGTATGTAACAGACCCAACATTTGCAATAGTTTCAGTAAATGTAACTCCTGCTTGAGCAGTTGCTACCTGAACATTACCCGGCATTCTGTAAACATCATAAACTAAATCTGCATTTGTAAAATAAGCACCATGTAAGCCAACTGCAGGAGCTGTCCATGAAAGGTTAGCTTGCATATCGGTTTTAGTTAGAGTTACTGCTGTTGGAGCAGCTGGAACATCATGTCCTATCCAAGTAGTTACTGATGAAGGTAAACCTGTACCATCACCATTTGTACCAACAACTTTAAATATGTGATTTCCTACAGTATAAGCAGTTAAATCTATACTTGTAGTAGTAACAGTACCACCTATTACAGGTGAGGATACAGTATAAATAGGAGCAGCAACTTCATCAATATAAACATCAACAGAAGTTAAAGATGCCAAGGCAGCACCTGACACGCTAATGCTAGGATTTGTCCAGTCTAAAACTACACTTTTTGCTCCATTAGCACCAGGAGTAACTAACAATGAAGTTGGTACATTTGGGGCTGTTAGTGGAGCAGCAATTGCAACTTCAAGACCAGCGATTAAATTAGGGGTTTGTTGAAAATTAGCTAATAAAATAAATTTTCCAGGAACTAAAGTTGTAGAACCACCTAAGCCACCAGCTAAGGCGGCAGGATCAACACCTGCAACAACACCTGCATCATAAGTTAAATCTATAGAATTTGTTGCAATATTGTATTTAACTATGTCAACACTTGGGTCTGTTGCATCTTGATTAAAGAACCATAAGTATGGACCACCAATTGATGTATTATCAAAAGCACTTCCATATAATCCGGTTAATGATGCAGGTAGTGTAATTGTTTGAATTACAACGCCATCAAGTTTATGAGAACTTAATGTAGCCCAGTCTCCTACCCAAAAACCACCATTTCCACCGTCTAATGTTGGGTCAAAAGCCAAGTGTCTAACTGTTTTACCTCCCATAGGAATAGTTGAAACTAGAGTTTTTGCTACAAAATCCATTTTGTAGATACTGGTTGATGTAGCACCAGCTCTTCCATAAAAATATGTTCCATCAAAACATAAATCTCTGATACCAATGTTTACACCTGTTATTGAAAAAGATTCAACCAATGTTCCTGTTGTTGTATATTTTCCAAATAAATTATTAGATCCTGTTGCTCCCCATTGTGCAGTATATATGTACTGACCATCTGTTTCAACAGCCTGTTCTCCAACAGCTGCAGGTACCGAAGTTGTAAAGCTAAACAAAACTTCCCAAATAGCCTTACTTTGATTTACGGTTTGCGAAAATTTAGGACTCTGTTCTGAAGAAATACTTAATATTTCTTTCTTTGTGTCATTAATAACTTTGTTAATCATCTTTGTTTGTGCATTAACTATTCCTCCAAAGAATACCGTTAAAGCTAACAATAGTGTAAATAATCTTTTGTTCATAATTTTTTAAAATTTAGTTAGTAAAATAATATTTGTTTTGTTAATTTAATAACAGTAGCAAATTTATAAATTATTTTATTAATCTCAAATAATAATTAGTTTTTTTAAATGGCTGCAAATAGTATTTATTATTTGAAAAAAAACAGTTTAATTTGAAATTAAGTTGAAAAAAAAGAATATAAATTTATTATAAAAATAAAATGATTGTCCGTTTTAATCACAAAGGAAAATAAACTTAAATAGAAAAATATGTCATCGCTTTGTGAACTTGCTTAAATTGAAATACTAACGTTTAAAAAATGATAGCGTAAATTAATAGTGACTTAACATCAAAACAAACCAAACTGTCATCCAGTAGGGAACTCTTTGATGGATGCAGTAAAGTAATAAAAAGTATATCTGAAAGATTGAATGTAAATATATTACAACAAATTTACTTTTTATTTCAATAAGAGCAAAAATCCACGAGTTCATTTCATGATGACATGATTTTTGGAAAAGTCACTACTTTTGGACACAATCAAAAAAATAATTAGTTATTTGAATGTACAAAGTAATTTGTTTTACCTAACTATTTCAATTAAAGCAAGATTTCATATAAATGACTTTTGTTGGTGATGTTTAAGGACAATCATTTAAAATAATTTTATTCTTCAATAAAAATTGATATTTAATGACCATTTTAATAAAAAAAGCCTTAATGAATGAGTCTTTTTAAAAACGCTTCTTTATTTCACTCAAAATTTTATACAGCCTCAAACAAATATAAAATTATTTTTTATCGTAAAATTAAATATGTTTGCATTTTGTATTTTAATTTAAAAAATCTTATGAATTTTATTGAAAATCTTGAAATTAAGGATTATAACTATATTCTTGATGATGAAAAAATTGCAAAATATCCTTTAAAAAAAAGAGATGATTCTAAATTGCTTGTTTTTAATAATCAAAATATTAGTGAAAATATTTTTTCTAAATTAACAGATTTTTTACCTTCCAACGGATTAATGGTTTTTAATAATACAAAAGTAATTAGGGCTAGATTAAAATTTACAAAAAAAACGGGTGCAAATATCGAAATATTTTGCCTAGAACCTTATGAACCTGTTGAATATGAACTCATATTTATTAGAACACAAAAGTGCAGTTGGAAATGTTTGGTTGGAAATCTTAAAAAATGGAAAGATGAAATTTTAGAATTAGTATTTGAAATTGGAGACATTAATGTAATACTTACTGCAAAAAAACTTGAAACTGTAAATCAAAATCAAATTATTGAATTTGAATGGAATAATAATTTTACATTTGCAGAAATTCTTGAGCATTGCGGTGAAATTCCAATTCCACCATATCTGAACCGAAATCCAGAAAAAGAAGATTTAAATACTTATCAAACAGTTTATTCTAAAATAGAAGGTTCTGTTGCTGCACCAACTGCCGGTTTGCATTTTACGGATACGGTTTTAAAATCAATTTCAGATAAAAATATTGAAATTCAAGAAATTACACTTCATGTAGGTGCTGGAACTTTTAAACCTGTAAAAAACAATCGGGTATCAGAACACGAAATGCACACCGAACATTTTGTTGTAAAACTTGAAACTATCAAAAAAATAATTGATAATCTGCATAATATAACAGCTGTTGGCACAACTTCGGTACGAACTTTAGAAAGTATTTACTGGCTTGGTGTTAAATTAATTACATGTGTTAATAATTTTTCAGATTTTTTTATTTCGCAATGGGAAGTTTACAAACTGCCACAGGAATTTGAAGTAGAAAAATCGTTAGAAGTGATTTATAATTACATGATAATTAATAATCTGAATGAAATAAATGCATCTACGCAAATTTTTATAATACCAGGTTATAAATTCAGGATAGTTGACCGCATAATCACAAATTTCCATCAGCCTCAGAGTACATTGCTTTTACTTGTAAGTGCTTTTATTGGTGATAGTTGGAAAAGTATTTATGATTATGCATTGAAAAATAATTTCAGATTTTTGAGCTATGGAGATTCTAGTTTATTGTTTAAAAAGTAGTCTTATTTTCGTGAAATTCAATAATTAAAACTCCCTTTTTTATTCTAATTACCTTTGCAGATATTTTTTGTTTTGGTAGAAATTCTGAATTAAAATAATTGTTTGCAAAGGAAACTTCAATTTCAACACCTTTATTATCAGAACATATTATAAGTTCTCTAATTTTCTTTTTTTTCGATATTTCGATACGTTTTTCAACAAAGTAAAAATCATAATTCTTACCTATTTTGTAATTTGGATGTTCGGGTTCAAAAAAGTATTTTCCTTTGCAGTTAATTTTATCAATTCTAAAATTATAAGTTTTACCAATTTGATGATTATAGTTTGTAAAATATTTATTTTCAAGAAGATGTTTGTTTCCAGAACTATCTAAAAGTATATAATATGAAATTCCTTCAAATTCAATATTATTAAAAATTTTGCATTTGCACGTTGAATTTAATTCTAGTTTTTGCATAAACTAAACCTTCTGAAATATTTTAATGTAAATTATTTAACTAAATATTTATCAGTATTTTAATCTTCATTATTTATTTCAGCAGACGGAACTGTAAAAATAAATTTACTTCCCTTACCAACTTGACTTTCTACCCATATTTCGCCGTGATTTTTAATAACAAATTCATGGCAAAGTATTAATCCTAAACCTGTTCCTTTTTCATCTCGTGTTCCGGGTGTAGAGAAATTTTTATCAATAACAAATAATTTTGGAATGTCTTTTTCTGCAATTCCTACGCCGCTGTCTTCTACTGTAATTTTTCTGAAAGCACCAGCATCAGTTGAAATTAATTGACAATGTACTATGATTTTTCCACCTTCTGGAGTATATTTTATAGCATTGGAAATTAGATTTCTAACCACAGTCGAAGTCATATTTATATCTGCATAAACATAAGATTCGTTGCAATTATTTGAAGTTAATTCAATATTTTTGCTTATTGCCGAATTTTTATGTAAATGTAAATTATCTCTGATTATTTCACTCAAATTAAATTTAACAGGTTTCTGACTTATTTTACCAGTCTGTGAACGAGACCAAACCAACAAGTTTTCGAGCAAATTAAAACCTTGTTTTGACGAGTCGTTTATATATTTTACAAATTCTTTTGTTTTTTCAATTTTCCATGTATCAATGTTTTGAATTAAAAAATCTGAAAGACTGATTAGGTTGTAAACCGGATTTTTTAAATCGTGTGCTATGATTGAAAAAAACTTATCTTTAGATGCGTTAACTTCCTCAAGTTTTTTTTGGCTTGCTAAAATTTCTTCTTGATAATACTTTCTTTTATAAACATTTGAGATTAATTCTGAAATTGTTTTCAATAAATTAATTTCCAAAGAATGCCACATTCTTTTTTCTAGTACATTATCAATTCCTAAAATTCCAATTATATGATTATCAATGTATAATGGAACAAGTAATATTGAAAGTATTCCAATTTCGGTAAATTTTTCTGAAAGTGCTTCGTTATGAAAAACCTGCGAAATATTTGCCGATTTTATTCTGCCGTTTTTCAATATTTCGCGAAAAGGAAAATCGTAATCAGATAAGTTTAAATCTTTTAATATATTTATTGATTTAAATGTATTTTTACCTCTCCATTCAAAAATATTTACAATATTATTTTCACTGTCTAATTCCCAAATATATGATTTTGAAGGAGTTAGCTGTTTACCAATTAACGATAATGTATTTTCTATTATACTTTCAAATGTGTTTGTAGAATTTAAATTGCTGGCAATATCAAAAAGTACATTCTGTTGATTTAAAAGCTTAAGAATTCGTTTTTCATCTTTTTTTCTGAAAGTTATATCATAAGAAATTTCTAGATTTAGTTTTTTATCGTTTATCGTAACTACCTGAGTGTGATTTTCGAACCATTTTAATGTAGAAGGATGATATGATTCCCAAATATAAACCCCTGTAGATTTGCCTTTATCGTCTGTTAATCTTTCATTTGGACAAAAAGAACAAGGTCCGAATTCGTTCCCATGTAAAAATTCCCAACATCTTTTATCCCTAACTTCTCCGTTTATTGCTTTTCCGTATTCATTTAAAAATAGGACTTCGTAATTTTCTATATTATACACAGTTACAATTGCATCAATATTATTTGCAATCGTTTCCAGATATAAAAAATAATCTTCCTCTGGATTTAACTGGTCATTCAAACTGTTATATTTAGCCAGTAAGTCATCATATTTTTGCTTAATATCGTTATCTTTAATATTATCCATGTAGTTTAGGGGCTTAATTATTTTTTATTTTTTTTGTAAAAATAGCACTTTTATTTTAATTATGAAAATATGATTTTATAATTCAATGTCGTTTAGTTAAGAACATGTTTAAATCAAATCTATATGTCATCACGAAGGGAACTTGTGAAATTTATTTAAGGAAATCGTACCAATGTCAGTATGGAATACTTTTGTTTTTTTATATTTTCATAGTACTTAATCCTTTTTTTCAAACCCACAAGTTCGCATAGCGATGACAGTAAAGTAAATCCTTATCTTAACGACATTGTTTTATAATTTGTTTTTTGAAAATCAACTTTAGTTGATAAATAATTAAACTTTTGATTATTAATATTTTATTTTCATCTGTATTCTGCAAAAAAATACAAACACATTAATATAAAGAACACATACATTTTATTGTTTTTATCTGAATCAGTTACAATATTTATTTACATCAATTATAATCATGCGAATTAAGGGTTGAATATTGTTATGAGAAAACAAAACCGTCAAACAGTCATCGCTTTGCGAACTTGCTTTATTTTTGGATAATGTAGAAAATAAACAAAAAGTACTTTGAATATACTTTTTTATAAAAATATTCTTCTTTTTACTCAAATTCAAGCAAGATTTACTCCCAAAGGTCGTGAAAAAAGTACATAGAAATGACATTTTGTTTTTA
>Ga0316608_1000431_pt1 | contig 20417 bp, 10 predicted proteins | sample MIS2016152B_MG_FD_207673 | JGI IMG/M metagenome (GOLD analysis project Ga0316608, IMG submission 207673) | Microbial mat bacterial communities from Middle Island sinkhole, Lake Huron, Michigan, United States - MIS.2016.152B | ecosystem: Environmental > Aquatic > Freshwater > Lake > Sediment...
CCCCTCCCGCTCTGTGCTGATGACCGGCCAGCACTCAGGGCATACTCCCGTGCGAGGCAACATGCAATGGAAACCCTATGGACAATTACCACTACCTGAAAGCACTGTTACGGTAGCTTCTGTACTAAAAAATGCGGGATACCAAACTACACTTATCGGTAAATGGGGACTGGGTGTCGAAGGTACTTCAGGCGATCCTCTCAACTGTGGGTTCAATTCCTATTACGGTTACCTTTGTCAGGTGCTGGCTCATAACCATGCGCCCGAATTTTTGATGGACAATGGAAAAAAAGTTTATCTTGGTAACAAAGTGCAATATACCGATACTTCGCATTGGACTAAAGGTTTGGGCAGTTATCCACTTGAAGTCAAACAATTTTCTCAGGAATTGTTTACCAACCGGGCATTGAATTTTATTGAAGAGAACCGCGAAAACCCGTTCTTTCTCTATTTCTCGGTTGTTATTCCGCACGACAATGGCGAGGCGCCCAAGGGGAAACGCTATTCCGACGTTCCATCATTTAAACCATATGAAAACAAGGATTGGACAGAAAGCGAAAAGGGTTATGCATCAATGATAACTTATCTTGATAAAGAAGTTGGGAAAATTCTCAACAAACTTAAAGATTTAGGGTTAGATGAAAAAACTCTGGTAGTTTTCACAAGTGACAACGGCGGTGATGCACCAGATGGTTTTCAAACTGAAAGCAACCTGCCGTTTCGCGGGCACAAACGCGATCTATACGAGGGTGGTATTCGTGTTCCATTCATTGCCCGTTGGCCGGGAAAAATCCATTCAGGCACTGAAACAAATCACGTTTCGGCATTCTGGGATTTTTTGCCAACCGCTTGTGAATTAGCCGGGGTGCGAACACCTGAAAACACGGATGGTATCTCTTACCTTCCTTCACTTTTAGGAAAATCACAACCAAAGCACGATCATCTTTATTTTGAGTTTCATGAACAGGGTGGAAAACAGTCAATAATCAAGGACAATTGGAAGTTAATCAGGTTGAACGTGAAAAACCCTAAACTCACCTCACTCGAATTGTACAATATCGAAAACGATATGCTTGAGCAAAATAACCTTGCAGCAGAAATGCCCGAGAAAGTGGCTGAACTGTTCCCGCTGTTTGCAAAAAACCATATAGAAAGCGAGTGGTTTAAACTAATTCCGTAAAAATTGTTTAAATATGAAATGTTCAATTTGTATCTTTTTGCTTCAGTTTTTTTGTTTATCAAATTCCCTTAAAGCGCAGGATTTTAAGACTTTTACCTATTATTCAGATGATTCGCTTCAGCTCGAACTAGATTTCTTTTCACCAGTTCAGCGAAATGGAAATAAAATACCGCTGGTGATTTTTGTTCATGGAGGAGGATTTTCAACCGGAAACAGAACGGCAGGTCACGCATTGTCAAAATTCCTTGCCGTGAGAGGAATAGCAGCAGCAACCATTTCTTATTCGCTTTACATGGAAGGGAGAGATTTTGGATGTAATGGGATTTTGTCCGAAAAAGTGAAAGCAATCCAAATCGCTGCCAATCAACTTTGGCTTGCAACCAACTTCTTTATCGATAATCAGGAACAATTTCAAATAGATATAACAAATATTTTTATTGCAGGGTCGAGTGCAGGAGCTGAAACGGTTTTACATGCAGCTTTCTGGGACCGCACTAAAATGGGAATGTACACAAAAAAACTACCTGATACATTTCAGTATGCAGGCGTAATTTCTGGTGCTGGCGCCATCATGGATTTAAATCTGATTGAACCCGAAAACTTGATTCCGGTAATGATGTTTCACGGCGATGCCGACCCACTTTTACCTTACGAAACAGCCGCACATCGTTATTGCCTGCCGAACTCTTCCGGTTGGCTTATGCTTTTTGGTTCAAAATCAATCTACGATTACATCGTGAAATTAAACGGGACCGTTGATTTAATTTCATATACGGGTGGCCTTCACGAAATTGCGGGAGCGCATTTTTTTCAAAACCAAAAGCCTGTTTTTGATTTTATTCAATCTGTAATTGATAAGCAACATATTCAAAAACATACTATTAAATAAAATTTGATATTCAAAATATGAAAAATCTGAATTTAGTATTGTTCGCTTTAATTCTGAAGAAAAATGTCATTTAAAATAAATAAAATTATGGATCAAAAAGCATTTTCACTTTTACTATTGGGTATTATATGTAATTTAGTTATTGCCCAAAATAACCCGACTCGTGAAAAGATAAACTTCAACGATAACTGGAAGTTTTTAAAAGCCGATTACCCTTCTTATGACTACATTTTGGATACAACAAAAATATGGGAAAGAATAAGGTTACCCCATGACTGGTCTATAAAAGGTCAATTTGATGAGAACAACCCATCTGGCATTGGTGGTGGCTTTTTGCCCTGTGGAACAGCATGGTACAAAAAAACATTTTCAATTGACACTATTAAAAAAAACAAAAAACACTTTATCCGTTTCGATGGGGTTTATATGAATAGCGAAGTATGGATCAATGGCCAATATCTTGGCCTTTACCCCTATGGCTACACAACCTTTCAGTATGATTTAACCCAATATCTCCATTTCGATAAACCAAATGTTATTGCTGTAAGGGTTAACAATTCATTACAACCTTCATCGCGTTGGTACACCGGATCTGGTATATCCAGAAATGTATGGCTCATTTCGGTCAATAAAACCCACATAGTTGAAGAAGAAACATTTGTTCATTACCAGAATGTATCGGACAAATCGTCGGATATTAACCTAAAATATACTGTTCGCGCCGATGCCTACCCCAAAACAGATTTTCAGTGGTGGCGGAAAAAACCAGAAACCAATACGCGGGTTAAAAAAGACATTGAAATAATCAGCAAGCTTTTCGATAACAAAGGCAATTTGGTGCAAGAAGATTCATCGCACCAACTACTACAGGATTTTTCCAAAATCGATGTCCATCAAAAAATGACGATAAATAGGCCCAGTCTTTGGTCGGCAGGCAATCCCTATATGTACAACCTCCATGTAAGCCTATATTTAGAAGGAAATTTGGTTGACGAATATGCCTTGAAAATTGGGATCCGAAGTGTTGAATATACCCTTGAAAATGGGATGCTCATCAATGGAAAACCGGAAAAACTAAAAGGAGTATGTCTGCATCACGATGCGGGTAGCTTGGGCGCAGTGGTGCCCACTGAATTTTGGAGATACAGGTTCAATGCGCTGAAAAAAATGGGCTGCAACGCAATACGTCCAAGTCATTGCCCTTTTGCCCCCGAATTTTACGACTTATGCGACGAAATGGGCTTTTATGTTATGGATGAAGCCTTTGACGAATGGCAATTTGGAAATCAATGGGGCAAAACCGAAGATAACTCTGGCAAGGTAGAGTACGGTTATCACAGGTATTTTAACCAATGGGCAAGAACCGATTTGACCAAAATGATACTCCGCGACAGAAACCGCCCATGTGTTGTAATGTACAGCATAGGCAATGAAATACCCGACCAAAGAAAGGAAGAAGGAGTAAAAACGGCTCAATATCTAATAGACATTTGTCATTCCTTAGACAGTACAAGGCTTGTAACAGCCGGGTGTGACTTTATTGCAGACGCCAACCAAACGGGGTTTTTGGATGTCATGGATATAGCCGGCTATAATTATGTGGGAAGGTTTACAGGTGAAAAAATGTACGACCCTGAGAGGGAAAAATATCCGCACAGATTGTTCTTAGGAACAGAAACTTTCCATGATACCTATTATTGGCTTGCAGTTCGCAACAAACCTTATGTTATTGGAGAATTTATATGGTCGGGTTACGATTATTTAGGTGAAGCCAGTAAGTGGCCTAGAAGAGGTTGGGATGCGGGAATTATAGACCTTGCCGAGTATAAAAGACCAGAATATTATTTGAGAAAAGCATATTGGTCGGATGAGCCTGTGGTTCAAATTGCTGCTAAAAATTATGAAAATAAAGATAAATCAAACTGGCATCCGAGAAATGTTGCATCACACTGGAATTGGACATGGGAAAGCGATTCTCTGACCGATGTTTATGTGTATTCAAATTGCGATTACGTTGAGCTATATCAGGATAATCGATTGCTTGAACGAAAAAACGTTGAAGCCGACAAGTATTATGCTCTTTATAAACTGCATTATAAACCGGGAGAATTGAGAGCGGTGGGATTTAAGAACAACAAAAAAGTTGGCGAACATGTTTTGAAAACAGCCTCAAAACCCGTTGGAATTGAAATAAATACAAGTAAAAATAGCTTGACAAAAAATTATAACGATGCCATAATCGTATTTATTGAATTAAAAGATAAAAACAACAATACCGTGCCCGATAATGACCACCAAATAAAGGTTGAAGTCTCAGGGGCGGGAAAACTGCTCGGTTTGGAGTCTGGAAATCTTTATTCACATGAACCCTATCATTTGAACACGCGAAAAACCCATAACGGAAGGTTGATCGCAATTGTTGGGTACATGGAAAGCAATGAGAATAACATTACCATACGAATTAGCGATACGGAAAATGGTATTATTAAAGAAAAAAACATGCTGGTTGAATAAGGAAATAGAACAAAACGAAGTGTTATGCATTATTATTTAATTAGTTGAATGAGATAAAAACGTTTTAAACGATCTGATGGTTCTTACCAGAGATGAGATTGAAATTAGAAATAATTCGGAGAATAGTTAATAAATTAACAAATAGAAAAATGAGTTATAGAATACTTACCACAAATATTTTTGTATTTTTAGTAACAATTGTTTTTGCACAAAGCAAACAAACCTCCCCCTGGATATCCTATCCCTCGGCCAACGTTACCGAATATGGAGTTTATCATTTCCGTAAAACCTTTGAACTCGATCAGGTACCAGCTTCTTTGGTTATCCATGTTTCGGCCGATAACCGCTACAATCTATTTGTCAATGGCCAACGGGTATGCTATGGTCCGGCAAAAGGCGACCTGAAAACCTATAATTATGACGTGATAGATATTGCCAGTTTCCTGAAACCCGGTAAGAATGTTCTGGCGGCCCTGGTCTATAATGGAGGAAAGGATAGGCCGCTGGCTTTTATCACTGTACAGACCGCCTTTATGCTGCGCTCGGAAAATCCTGATTTCAGTTTTATAAATTCCAATGCCTCGTGGAAGGTTTTGAAAAATGTTGCTTACAAAGTTATTTCGTATCAGGAAATGCTTTTCAACGAACGCTGGTTTTATGGTTTTTACGCCTGTGGCGGCGGCGACGATGTGAATGGTGCTGTTTATCCATGGGGTTGGGAAACCTCAGGTTTCGACGACAAGGCCTGGCTTTCGCCCGAAGTGCTTGAATTCTATGGCAACGACCCCTGGAGGCTTGTTCCCCGGAATATTGCTTTTGTCGATGGACCAAAAGAATATCCAGCATTCATCCGTCAGGTAACAGGTGTAAGCCTTGCAACAGGGAAATGGGATGGCAAAACTCCGCTCAACATCCCTGCCAATACCAAAGCCACCGTGTTGGTCGATTTCGATGTATTCACCAAAGGCTATCCTGAACTTACCGTGGAAGGCGGAGCCAACAGCTCGGTAAAGATAAAATATGCCGAAGCGCTTTACGAAAAGGTGAACCTGAAAGCGCACCGGGATTCTGTTAAAGGGAAAACCATGTTTGGAGTGTGGGATGTTTTCCGCCCAGACGGCAAAGCTGTTCGCACCTTCCGGCCTTTGTGGCAAAGGGCTTTCCGCTATGTGCAATTCGTAATTGAAACAAAGGAGGAGCCATTAAAGATTGTTTCTTATGAAAACGAATACTCCGGGTATCCTTATCCCGAGATGGGCACTTTTATATCGGACAACCCGCGGCTGAACGAAATTTTTGAAATGAGCCTCCGAACGCTGCGTATGTGCTCAGGAGAGACATATTACGACACTCCTTTCTACGAGCAATTGAATTATGGTGGTGACAATCGGCCTATTTCGGCCATTTCTACCTACAACTCGACCGACGACCGATTGCTGCGAGAGGCATTCAGGCTATATCCGCAATCAGAAAATCCGGAAACCGGACTACTACATTCGGCATATCCATCGTCGCGAACCTGGTGGGATATGGGAAGTTGGTCGATGGCCTGGGTACAATCGTTGCACGATTATTATTTTATGCGTGGGGATTCGGTTTTCGTAAAGCAATTCTCCAAAAAAATTGATGGTATTTTACGATATTTCGAGCGTCATATCGATGAGCAGAACGGGATGATTGGCCCTGTGAATAGTAAAAACTTCATCGACTGGAGCATCACAAAGGGAAGCTTGCCTCGTTCCGACGAGAACGGCGAAATGAAACAATCGGCCTTGCTCACACTCTATTTTGCACATACCCTTGATTGCACAGCTAAACTTTATAGCGGGATTGGTTTGAAAGAAAAAGCTGGCTATTGGGAAAAACTATCGGAGAAAATAAGGTTGGCGGTTTTTAAAAATTGCTGGGATGCAGAAAAACAGCTCTTTCGCGATTACCCCAATCAGCCAATTTATTCGCAACACACCAACCTTTTTGCAATTTTATGTGACTTAATTCCTCCTGCCGAACAGCAAAAGCTCATGATCCGGATTTTGAATTATAATAAATTCGATGAATATGCCAGCTCGTACTTTTCATTTTTCCTTTTCAAAGCGATGCAAAAAACCGGACAAGAAGATCTGATCCATGAAAACATGGGTTTCTGGAACCAGTTTGTCGATCGTGGGTTCACCACCTGCGGCGAAACAGGATTTGACTCGCACGACCGCTCCGATTGTCACGCCTGGAGCGCCCACCCTGCCTACTACCTGCTAAGTTCCGTGTGTGGGATAAAACCTGCTGAGGTTGGGTTCCAAAATGTGGTCATCGAACCTCACCTGGGGAAATTAACATCCGTGAAAGCCTCCATGCCTCATCCCAAAGGAAAGATAGCAGTAGATTATAAAGTGGTAAAGGATAAGCTTTCAGCTTCGATCATCCTCCCGGGCAATATGCAGGGCGAATTCCGGTATAAAAACCAGGTTTATAAACTGAAAAACGGTATGAATCAGCTTAGCATCAAATAAAGTCATTAAAAACTCTTTGGTTCTGTGTAACTGAAACATAAAACATGTACCTAAAAAACTCCATCCCCGCAACCCTCTGCCTTCTCGGCTTAACTTCCGGCATGAAGGCTCAGCAAAAACCCAATATTATACACATCATCGCCGACGATGTGGGTTGGGACGACCTCCAATGCTTCGGTGCCCCGAAAATAAAAACGCCCAACCTTGACAAGCTTGCGGCAGAAGGGATGAAGTTCACCAGTTTCTATGCCCCGCATGCCACCAGCACCCCGAGTCGTGCCGCAATACTAACCGGCCGCTATGCTCCAAGGGTAAACAACGGAACCGGTCTGGAGGTGTTATTCCCCCACTCGCAGACAGGCCTGGAACCCGGACTAGAGATATGTCTTCCCCGGCTGCTGAAGCCTCTGGGCTATACCTCGGCGGTCGTTGGAAAATGGCACCTCGGACATTTGCCCAAATACCTGCCGCAGGCGCAAGGATTCGATTCGTTTTTTGGTATTCCCTACCCAAACGACATGGGCGCTGAACGGCGTTTCGGCCTCACCAATGTTTACCAGGTCATGCCTCCGGTGCCGCTCATCCGCGATACCACGGTAATAAAATATTGCGACAAATACGATCTGGCCGAGCTGCCCCACTGGTTTCTGCGCGAAGCCATCGATTTTCTGGCTTATCGCAAACAGGACAAAAAACCTTTTTACCTGCACTGGGGAAATATCGAAACCCATACCCCGTGGTTTATCCCAAAGGGCTTTGAAAACCGCAGCAATGATGGGGTTTACGGCGATGCTGTGGAGTACTTCGACTATTCTGTGGGCGTACTGATGCAGGCGCTGAAAGAATTAGGGCTGGACAAGAATACACTGGTGGTAGTGACCAGCGATAACGGAAACATCACTAAAACGAACCTTGACCTCGAAATGGCCTATGGCAAATTTGCCTCCCTCGATACTACCCGCCACCATATCCTGCAGCATGGCAAAGGACAAACCCGCTACGAAGGAGGGCCGAGGGTTTCGTGTATCATGCGCTGGCCGGGTGTGACCCCTTCAAAAACTATTTGTGATGAAATAGCCACAGGTGCCGACCTATTCACTACCTTTGCTGAGGTTGCTGGGGCTAAAATCCCTACCGACAGGATAATCGATGGTAAAAATATCCTGCCGCTCATGAAAGGCCAGATGGGTGCGAAGATCCACGAATATTTCCCGGGGTATCAGCCTTTCGGAACCCTCATGAGCATCCGCAAAGGAAACTGGAAACTGGCCATACCCGGTGAGAAAACCTGGAGCATCCCAGCCCTCACTAAGTACATGCTTTTCGACCTGAGTAGCGACATGGGTGAAAAAACCGATGTGTCAGCCAGATATCCCGAAAAAGTGACAGAGCTGAGCGATCTGGCTAAACGTGTAGACGAAGCGATAAAAAATAATAAAACATTACCCGGGAATTAAATAAAAAATACACTACTATGAAATGTCCATGATCCGAAATGATCACCAATCAAGATAAACAATTCATCATGGACCCGATCCGCGATAGTCCCGATAGCTATCGCGGATTGGGACTATTGGGATTCCATTTGACCGAAATCTAATAATCTAAAAATAGACACTTGAAAAAACACTCAAATAAGTTTTTTGCCGCAGTCATTGCTCTAACAGGAGTAAGCAGTATTGCACCTGCCCAACAAAAAGCTAAAGCCGATAAGCGTCCAAATATCCTCTTTTGTATTTCCGACGACCAGTCTTTTCCACATGCAGGGGCCTATGGCTGCAAATGGGTAAAAACACCGGCTTTCGACCGTGTTGCCCGTGAGGGTATTCTTTTTACCAATGCATACACTCCCAATGCCAAGTCGGCACCATCACGTTCCTGCATCATCACAGGTCGTAACTCGTGGCAACTGGAAGCTGCAGCCAACCATTGGCCTTATTTCCCGTCAAAGTTTAAAACCTATTCCGAAGTACTTGTGGAAAACGGGTATCATTTAGGTCATACCGCCAAAGGATGGGCTCCGGGAATAGTGGAGAAAAGAGATGGCAATGACCGCCAGTTGGTGGGTCCGACTTACAACAAATACACCACCCAGGCACCTACCAGTGAGATCAATAGGAACGATTATGCTGCCAACTTTCGCGATTTTCTCGAAAACAATACCGACGATAAGCCCTTTTGTTTTTGGTTTGGATGCACCGAACCTCACAGGGCATATGAATTCCGCTCTGGAGTAAAAAAAGGAGAAAAAAAACTTACGGATATCAATGAGGTGCTGAAATTCTGGCCCGACAACGACTCCATTCGCCATGATATGCTCGACTATGCCTATGAGATTGAACATTTTGACGAGCATCTCGGCAGAATGCTTCAGATTCTCGAAGAAAATGGTCTGCTTGAGAATACGCTCATTGTGGTAACATCCGACAATGGCATGCCTTTCCCACGAGTAAAAGGGCATGAATATGAATATTCCACCCATCTGCCCCTTGCCATGATGTGGAAAAAAGGGATCAACAATCCCGGGCGAAAGGTGGATGGATTTGTTAGTTTTACTGATTTTGCTCCTACTTTTCTCGAACTGGCCGGTATTAATCCCCATAAAAGCGGCATGCAGCCTTTTGAAGGGACGAGTCTTTCTCCGGTATTCGATAACAGAGCCAATGGAAGGAATTTCATGGTGATTGGCAAAGAGCGCACCGATGTGGGGCGCCCTGATGATCAGGGCTACCCCATCCGTGGAATAGTGGAGAATGGGTATATGTACTTGCGTAATTTCGAACCTTCGCGCTGGCCTGCTGGCAACCCCGAAACAGGTTACCTTGATACGGACGGCAGTCCTACAAAATCGTTTATTCTGAACCACAGACGACTAAACGGGAAGAGTCAGTTCTGGGACTGGAACTTTGGCAAACGCTCCACCGAAGAGTTGTACCAAATTGTAACCGATCCATACTGCATCAATAACCTGGCAGATTTACCTGAACATGCCTCCTTGAAAAAACAGCTCGAAAGCAAACTGGTAGCTGAGCTCAAACAGGAAGGTGACCCGCGGATGTTTGGCAAAGGTAATGTGTTCGACAAATATCCGTATTCGGATAAAAATAGTGTCAACTTTTACAATCGCTTCAGGAAAGGAGAAAAGCTGAATTCCGGCTGGGTAGAGGATACTGATTTTGAAAAGGAAGTAGTTGATTGAAAAGCTATGAAAGTTTTTATGAGCAAAGACATTATGATTGTTGCTAAGATGCAAAAATGGTATGAATCAAATTGGCATTAAATAGAATTGTATATCCATGCCTTTATAAATTTAAAAATGATGAAGCTAATAGTTTATTTCAATTTATTTCTATTGTTTTTTATTGGCTATTCTGTTGCCCAACAATCCGCTAACCCCCGGTTGCTCATCACCACCGATATTGGCGGCGATCCCGACGATCAGCAATCGTTGGTGCGACTGATGGTGTATGCCAACGAGTTTGAAATTGAAGGACTTATCAGCTCTGCCGCCGGAACCCCGGGTGAACTGAAAGAAGAAATTATTTGTCCCGAACTGATCGAAGAAATCATTCGGGGATATAAACAAGTTTATCCAAACCTGTTAAAACATGACAAACGCTATCCGGCTCCCGAAAAGCTACTTTCGGTGGTGAAAAAAGGAAACCACAAAAGAGGTTGGAATTATGTAGGCGAAGGCCACGATACCGAAGGTTCGGAATGGATAATCCGTTGTGTGGATAAAAATGACAAGCGGCCTTTGAACATCTGTATTTTTGGGGGGCAAACCGATCTGGCACAGGCGCTTTGGAAAGTCAAAAATACAAGATCGGAGAAGGAATATCAGAAATTCATTTCCAAAATAAGGGTTTACGATATAAACGACCAGGACCATATTTTCAGTAACATCCGCGAAAATCATCCTGCCATGTTCTATATCCTGACTAAAGCTCCCGAAGGTGCCGATAAACGGGAAGGTGCCTATAGAGGTGTGTACCTGGGAGGCGACGAGCAACTCACGTCGCTGGAATGGTTAAAGCAATATGTGATTCAAAACCATGGCACAATGGGTCCGCTGTACCCGCTTAAAACATGGACAGCACCCAATCCGCATGGAGTTATGAAAGAGGGCGACACTCCGTCATGGTTTTTCTTCGTGAACAACGGGCTTAATATTCCCAAACAGCCTGAACTTGGCGGTTGGGGAGGCCGTTTCATCCTGAACGAAAAAGGCTATTACTCCGATGCAGTAGATTCGTTTTTGGACGTAAAAAATGCCCGAGCGACAGTTTTCCGCTGGCGTACCGATTTTCAGAACGACTGGGCAGCACGCATGGACTGGTGCGTGAACGACTTTGGTTCCTGTAACCATGCTCCCCGGGTGATAGTAAACCGCTCAGCCGGAACCGCTCCTCTTAAAATTACAGCTCGTCCGGGAGAAACAATAACCCTGGATGCAACCCGCTCTTCCGATTCTGATGGACACTCCCTCGTTTTCGAATGGGAATTTTATCCAAAAAACAGGAATTTTGATAAGATATTGACAAATGAAAGAAATGGAATTGCCCGGATACAAATGCCTGAGCTCAAAAGTGGCGAAAGCATGTCGCTGGTGCTGAAAGTGCGCGATAACGGAACTCCCCGGCTGGTTTCCTATAAACGAATTCTAATTATAAATCCATAAAATATAAGACGATGAAGCATCTTATTCTTGCGGCGTTTATTATTATTCCATCGCTGGTATGCGCACAAAACTGCGATTTTTCCCTGAAACCGGCAATGGAAATAAAGCTGGCTGAAAAAATCGGTCAACTAAGGGCAGTGCCTGTCACCATCGGGAACACACACACCCATGCTATGGCGGTGATGTATTCGGAAGAAGCGGAAGTCGATCCCTGGGAAGGGATGTTTTTCTTTCCCAAAAATACCCTCAAGGTGATGGTGATAACCACTTCCGGCAAAGTTCTCTGGAAAAAAGATCTTGGCAGCGGCGTTGTTCCGGGCATCTGGTTCAGTCCTATATTTGCTTTCGACCTCGACAGTGATGGCAAGGATGAGATCTGGATCATCAATAACCGCGACGCAGAACATCCGCTGAATTACAGACATTTTGTGCTTCAAAAACTCGACCCCGAAACAGGCTCGGTAATGGCTGAAGTTCCCTGGCCTCAGCCCGAAATACCCCAGGAGCTGTCGCATCTTTACCGCCAATTTCTCATAGGAGCCTATGTAAACAACAAACCTGTTCTGCTAACCGGTCAGGGTACCTATGGTCCTATGCGGATTCAGGCATGGAACAGCGACCTGAAACTTCGCTGGGAGCATTACATCCCCAAAGATGCCAAAGGTGCGATGGGCAGTCATGTTACCCCGGTAGTGGATTTGAACAACGATGGGGTGGATGAACTCCTTTGGGGTGAGCGCTGTATCGAACTCGACAAGGGCACTCAGCTTTTCTGCGCCGATGAAGGCTCCTGGAAGGGGCACTCGGATATCATTCAGCCTGTGTACGATTATAAAACCAAAACCTGGAGCATTTTTACCTGCCGCGAAAGTTTCAACAATCAGGCTCCGCGCCTGGTCATGTTCAACCAGCAGGGAAACCGTACCTGGTCGGATGTGGATCAGGGACACATGGATACCGGCTGGGCGGCCCGCCTTGGCGAAGATGGAGAGCCTGTGGTTCTGGGGGTAAGGGTCGGGAAAAAGATCCGTACCGCCGAAGGTGAACGTCGTACCGACGTGGAAGAGTTTACCTACAAAGCATTTTCGGGGGAAAAGATACAGTTGGGATTCAATGTTTATACCAGCATTCCGGTCGATCTGAACGGCGATGGCATCCATGAACTTGTAAAAGGATATTTTGAAGGCGACGGTAACGTACTCGACCGCACAGGTAAGGTAATAGGCAATATTGGTGGATTATCGGCCATGGCCTGCAAGTTTGCCAATCTGCCCGGAGAACAAATTCTATCCTATTCGCACGACGGATGGCTCAAAATTTGGGTTGATACCAATGCCCGCGACAATGCAAAGGCACTTGCACGCTATGCCAATCCTTTCTATAAACGTAACCGTATCCAGACCGGGAACGGTTATAATTTATTTACGCTTGGAGGAATTTAACATATGAATTTAAAAAAACTTTCTCTTTTAACTCTGGCTTCGGCAGGTATGGTGATGAACGCCAAAGCCCAGGAAAAACCGAACATCATTTTCATCCTGATCGACGATATGGGGTACCCGGCCATTGAATCGTACGGCAACCAACTGGGAAAAACGCCACACATCGACCGCATCGCCTGGAACGGTATCAGCTTCACGCAGGGTTATGTAACTCCGCAGTCAACCCCTTCCCGGGCCAGCCTGTTAACCGGTCAGTACACCGCACGCAATAAAATGTGGCATGTAATTCCGGGTTATGGCTTTCCCTATGCCAGAGTTCAGGAACCTGAATATCTTGAGGAGTTGCCTCGTGAACAGTTCACCATTGCCGAAGCCCTAAAAACTGCCGGATATACCACTGCCTGTATTGGTAAGTGGCACCTTAGCCATTATGATAACGACGGATATTACACGTATCTTTATCCCGATAAGGCCCATTATTATGGTTTCGACTATGTAAACCCGCGGACTGATCCCTCCGAATACCAGAGTTATGGCGATAAAGGAGTTGATTTTCTCACTGGTGAAGCTATTGCCTTTATGGAGAAGAACAGGAACAAACCTTTCTTTGTTTACCTGTCGCACCACACGGTGCATAACCCGGTGCTGGCACCGAAAGATCTGGTGAAAAAGTATCGCGATGCCGGTTACCCCGAAAAAGGCCTTCATTTTGCCGAATACCTGGCTTCCATTGAGCACCTCGATAATTCGGTAGGCCGTTTGCTGGATAAAGTAAACGAACTCGGAATGGAAAAAAATACGGTCATCTTTTTTGTAACCGATAATGGAGGAATAGACACCCAGTTCGACAATGCACCATTGCGCTACGGGAAAGGGTCAGCATACGAAGGAGGTATCCGTGTGCCGTTTATGGTGCAATGGCCATCGAAAATAAAATCCGGAACAAAGAGTGCCTTACCTGTTCATATAGTGGATATTTATCCAACCCTGCTCGAAGTTGCAGGTGTTTCAAAACTGAAAGATCACATACTGGATGGCGAGAGCCTGATGCCCATATTTACCGCAAAACTGAAAGATCAGAAGAAATTTGTAAACCGGCCGATCTTCTTTTATCAACCACTTTACGACATCCAATGGGGCGCTGTTCCATGTGCGTCCATGGTGCAGGGCGATTATAAGCTTATCTGGTTCTTCGGCGATTATGTCGATCTTGATCAGAATGGAAAGTACATCCCCGAAGGAAGAATCGAGCTGTTTAACCTTAAGACGGATATTGGCGAGAAAAAAGACCTTGCTGCTTCAAAACCTGCACTCCGGGATAAAATGACTGCCGACCTGAAAAACTGGATTTTGTCATGCGGAGCCACCATCCCAGGAATTAATCCCGAATTTGATCCTGCTAAATGGAATCAGCGTGTTAATCCTAAGAAGGAAGAATAACCAATGGAAAACACTGGATTTTTTTGTGATATAATCAAACAGAGAGTATTTAAAGATCGGCAATAACTTAAAAACCTTTGAATTTATCATGAAACGCTTAAACGACCTGAAATAATTTATATCTTGCTAAGAATGCTATTAACTGATATGAATGGGTTGAAATAGAATTTATTATTGAGATTAGCTAATCAAGGAGTTTATAAAAGGTCATTTCTGATGAGGATGTCATTCAAAATAAAAAAGGTTGGTTGTGCATTGGCACTTTTGCCGCTTTTCTCTTATGCTCAGGCGCAAAAGGATCAGCCCAACATTGTGCTTATCCTTGCCGATGATATGGGTTGGGGCGATATCAATGCCAACGTTAATCCTGTGATCGAAACTCCGGTGCTGAACCAGCTGGCAAAGCAAAGTATGGAGCTCCGGCAATTTTATGCCTGTCCGCTTTCAGCGCCAACCAGGGCAGAAATGCTTACAGGCAGGTACTTTCTGAGAACTGGGGTGTCGTCGGTTACCCAAGGGTACGAAAATTTGGATCCCAATGAAACAACCATTGCCGAAATATTAAAAAATCATGGCTATGCTACTGGTTGTTTCGGAAAATGGCACAATGGTGCTTACTTCAGAAATCATCCTAACCGGCAGGGCTTCGACGAATTCTTCGGATTTTTGATGGGGCATCTGGGTTATTATTACGATGCCATTTACAGACATAATGATGAGGATGTCGCTACAAAAGGATATTCAACCGATTTCTTCACCCAAACGGCTATCGGATTTATTGAGCAAAACAAAGCGAAACCATTTTTCTGCTATATTCCCTACAATGTGCCTCATTCGCCTTTCCAGGTTCCTGAAAAGTATTTCAACAAATATAAATCGAAAGGACTTGATAATGAGCTGGCTTCCGTTTATGGCATGGTCGAAAATATGGATACGAATATCGGTTTGGTATTAACGAAGCTGGAGCAGCTTAATCTGAGAAAGAACACCATTGTTATCTTTCTTTCCGATAACGGACCCAATACGGTGCGTTACAATGGAAACATGAAAGGCAAAAAAGGGTCGGTGGATGAGGGAGGAATACGCGTACCCTTTTATATCTCCTGGCCGGGAGTAATTCAGCCTGGCGTTAACGATCAGCTTGCCCAGGACATCGACTTGCTGCCTACCCTGGTAAAATTATGTTCCATCAGCGAAAAGCACTCCTTACCTGTTGATGGAATGGATTTAAGCGGCATCATTATGAAAAAATCGAAGCCTCAGAACCGGTATATTTTTTCCAGGCAGGGACATTATCCGCTCAATAAAGCTTCCGGATCGGTGAGAGACAATCGTTACCGTCTGGTTGTTTCCGCAAAGGACACCCTGCTGTTCGACCTTGAAAACGATCCATCCCAAAAAGTCAATATAGCAAATCAGCCCGCTGTTAAATCAAGGCTTGTAGGGGAATATTTAAAGTGGGAAAAGGAGATGCTTGCGGTTTATAGGCCGCAAACAACTATTGAAGCCGGCTTCGCTGAGGAGAAAGCGATAACTCTTCCGGTTCAGGATGCCATTTTATCGGGTGCGGTAAAATATTCCAGCATTCATCCCAACCAATCGCATACGGAAAACTGGATCCGCAATGGTGACTCCATTTTCTGGAAGCTTGATATGCAGCAGCCTGGAAATTATAAACTTCAGATACAATATGGATGTGCTGCTGCCGATATCGGAAGTCGGTTCCTGTTCAGGTCATCGTTAACTTCCCTTCAGTTTAAAATGGACAAGGTTTTTGACTCCGTTGTGCTGCCCGACCGCGATTATGTCGTACGTTCCGAATCGGTGGAACGCACTTGGAGCTGGATGGATGCAGGAAACGTTTCTCTTGGTAAAGGAGGGGAAACCCTTGTGCTTAAATTAGCAGAAAAGAAATCCGGTGACGCCGGTTTAATCAAAGCAATTCGCTTAACCAAAATATAGAATTATGTTATTGAAACGATTATTAATTACCATGTTACTGGTGTTTTCGGGTTGGGTTGCCTTCGCCGGAATCACCCCTACACAACTCACCTGTGAGTATTTACAGAATCCTGCAGTGGTCGATGTTAAACAGCCCCGACTAGCCTGGATAAATATTGCCGATACAGACGAACGCGGACAGTTCCAGACTGCCTGGCAAATCCGGGTAGCCTCGACCGAAGCTGGTCTTGAAAATCCTGATTTGTGGGATAGCCAGCAGGTAACCGGCGACCAGAATAACAGGGTGTTATACCGCGGAAAACCTTTAACCTCACGGATGGACTGCTGGTGGCAGGTACGCGTGTGGGACAGCAAAGGAAAGGTCTCTGCATGGAGCAAACCTGCTTACTGGCGCATGGGCATATTGGATCCGGCAGAGTGGAAAGCACAATGGATTGGCGCTCCATGGGAAGGAGAGGAACATTTCAAACGCCCCGATTTTCCCGGACAAAAATTCGACGACTTTGGACCTGCCGCTCCCATGTTGCGCAAAAAGTTCAAAGTGGAGAAGCAAGTCAAAAAGGCGGTGGCTTTTGTAACCGGACTGGGTTATTTCGAATTTTATGTCAATGGCCGGAAAGCAGGTGATGATGTGCTGATTCCCAATATCACCAACTACTCTAAAAGGCCGAAGCTTGGCGAAATGCTAATCAATGTCGAGGATAATTTTAAAGGATACAAAGTGATGTACCTCGCTTACGATGTTACTTCCATGCTTTCGATTGGCGAAAATACCATAGGCGCGGTTCTGGGGAACGGCTTTTACAATCCGCGTATGTTTTGGTGCGAAGGGTACGGAACTACCCGCTTTTTGGGACAGCTTCACATCACTTACACTGATGGCTCCGAAGAGGTGATTGCAAGCGACGAAAGCTGGAAAGCTGCCAAAAGTCCCATCCTGAAAAACATGGTATACTATGGCGAAACCTACGATGCGCGTCTGGAGCAGCCCAACTGGTGCAATGCTTCATTTGACGATACACCGTGGGAAAAAGTAGCTATCCGCAAAGCTCCCTATGGAAGATTAACAGCGCATACTTCGCCATCGGACAAAGTAATGGAGCAACTTAATCCTGTAAAAATCGAAAAACGAGATAACGGCAATTATTTTGTCGATTTTGGCAAAGAAATTTCCGGCTGGGTGCGCCTGGTGAACGTTTCGGCTCCTGCCGGACATAAAATTGATATCTCTTTTAACGCAAACCTCTATTCGGGCGATAATACCTATATTTTCAAGGGAGAAGGTCCTGAGAACTACGCTCCACGCTTCAACTGGTTTGTGTTCAGCGGTGTAGAAATTAAAAACTGGTACGGCGAGCTGAAACCCGAAAATATTATTGCCGAATCGGTGTACACCGAAGTGCCGGTGACGTCGGTATTTGAGACTTCCAACCCCATGTTCAACCACATCAACGAAATATGGAGAACCAGTCAGCAGGATAACATGCATGGCGCTATCGCCAGCGACTGTCCGCACCGTGAGCGCAATGGCTACACCGGCGATGGTCAGGTTGCCTGTGTTACTGTGATGCACAACTTCGATGCAAGGGCTTTTTACCAGAAATGGATTGCCGATATGCTCGAAGCTTCCGACGCAACCACCGGGTATGTTCCCAACGGAGCTCCATGGCAACCAGGCTGCGGAGGCGGTGTGGCCTGGGGTGCAGCTATCTGCATTATGCCTTGGGAATTTTACCAGCATTATGGTTCAAAGGACATGCTCCAAGATAACTTCGAAGGGATGAAAGGGTATATCCGCTACATGCAAACCTGGATCGACAACGATGGCATCATGTTTTCGAAGCGCACAGGCAACGATGGCAAGGTGCTGAAATGGTTCAATCTCGGCGAATGGATAACTCCCGGAAATCTGCCACCCGATGAGATGGTACATACGTTTTATTTCTGGCGTTGCGTCGATATTACCGCTCAAACGGCAAAAGCGCTTGGCAAAACTGACGAAGCCGGGCAATATGCGGCTCTGGCCGAGAAAACAAAGCAGGCTTTCTACAAAAAATTTTACGACGAAGCTTCCGGATCCTATGGCAAAGCTGGTGGCAACATTTTCGCTCTCCGTATGGGAGTTCCTGCAAATCAGTACCATCGGGTAATTGCTGCCCTGAAAAAAGATATTGCAGAGAATAATGGTCACCTCGATACTGGCATTTTTGGTACCCAGTTCTTTTTTGAAGTCCTTACCGAAAACGGCTTGCAAGAACTGGCTTACGAAGCTATGAACAAACGCGACGAACCTTCGTACGGTCACTGGCTCGAATTGGGATCTACCACTTCGCGCGAACAGTGGAGCAAGGAAGGATCGCACAACCACCCCATGTTTGGCGGCGGACTGGCATGGTATTACCGCAAGCTGGCCGGAATGAACGTCGATACCGATAACCCCGGATATAAGCACATTATTCTCCGCCCACAGCCTGTGGGCGATCTCACACATGTAAAATACTTCAACAATACTGTTAATGGCGAAGCAGGTATCTTCTGGAAAAAGGACCCTGACCGGTTCTTTATGCAGGTAACCGTGCCGGTCGGAAGTACAGCTACCATTTATATCCCGGCTGGGAAAAAGGGAAAAGTAATCGAAAGCGGAAAAGCGGCACGTTCTTCAAAATACATTGAATTTGTGAAAGAAGAAAACGGGTTTGAAATTTTCAGGGTACAAAGCGGAAACTATAACTTTCTATCTATTTAAAAATGGGAATAAAAATTTTTACTAACCTCGCAGGAGTATGCCTGGCAAGTTTGTGCCTCCATAATTTTGATGTAACAGCTCAGGGGGGCAATGCAAAACGACCTAATTTATTGGTCATACTTGCCGACGATATGGGATATTCCGATATCGGTTGCTTTGGGTCCGAAATTTCAACTCCCAACCTCGATAAGCTTGCAAAAAACGGCATCCGTTTCACCCAGTTTTATAATGCCTCACGAAGTTGCCCCACCCGGGCGTCGCTGCTGACGGGCCTTTATCAGCATCAGGCAGGTGTGGGCGATATGGTCGACGATAAAGGTATTCCTGCTTATCAGGGTTATCTCAATACCCAGTGTGTTACTCTGGGCGAAGCCATGAAAACAAATGGGTACAACACCTACATGTCGGGAAAATGGCATGTAGGCGACAAACCCCAAACCCTTCCACGGAAGCGGGGTTTCGACAGGTATTTTGGGTTGATCGACGGTGCCAGCAGTTATTTCCAGCTTATACCTTACCGGAATAACCAGCAGCCACCAAAAATGATGCTCGACGATGCGCCCTATTTTCCTGAAGAGGGTTTTTACATGACCAATGCCATCACCGATTATGCCCTTACTTTTCTGGATGAAGAAACGCCGAAAAAGGAACCATTCTTTATGTATCTGGCATATACAGCTCCCCACTGGCCGCTGCATGCACTTCCACGTGATATCGAAAAATACAGGGGCAATTACATAAATGGTTGGGACGATCTCCGTAGCAAACGGTTTGCCCGGATGAAGGAGCTGGGAATTATCGATGCATCCGTTCAGTTAACGCCACGCGACGAACGGGTACCAGCCTGGGAAACGCTGAACGTGGAAGACAAAAAGATGTGGGATCTGCGAATGGCGGTTTATGCAGCCATGGTCGACCGCCTGGATCAAAACATTGGCCGGGTGTTGGAGAAACTGGAAGAAATGGGAGAGCTGGATAACACCATGATCATCTTTTTGTCGGATAACGGAGGCTGTCACGAGGGTACCAAAAACAAAGGCAATTTCATCCGTACCA
>Ga0316608_1000432_pt1 | contig 20337 bp, 37 predicted proteins | sample MIS2016152B_MG_FD_207673 | JGI IMG/M metagenome (GOLD analysis project Ga0316608, IMG submission 207673) | Microbial mat bacterial communities from Middle Island sinkhole, Lake Huron, Michigan, United States - MIS.2016.152B | ecosystem: Environmental > Aquatic > Freshwater > Lake > Sediment...
ATGTCCCTAGTCTCTATAGGCTTTGGGATAAACTTGATGCGTAGGCCCTGTACGTTGTAACTGTAGATAGATGCCGGAATGTGGGGCACGTAGATGGTGGTTTTGTACTTGTTTCGCTCTGCGAAGTTGAACCTTCGGAGAGATATTGTTCTGTCTGAGTCCACGTGTAGGTCTACTCCGATCAACTTGTACAGATCAGCAGGCAAAGCATAGAACTCATCACCATTCAATGCAAACGTAGAATCATTTACAAAGTAATTCTCGTTCACGCTGACCACTAAGTCATAAAGTTCTGCATGCGCCCTATTGAGCAGACCGACAATTTCGGTGTCAGTGACAAACAGGCTCTTCTCCATGTTTGTCCTTTGACGAACATTGGTCACTAGCTCGGTCACAGTCGGGTTGAAGGCCATAAGTTTCTCCTAAAAAGAAAGCCGGGAGTCACCCGGCTGGTCATGAATGCCTAGAAAAGGCTATTCCGAGAGAGAATCACTGGAGTAGTCGTCTCCTGACTCCTCTTCCTCACCCTCACCACCTTCAAGCTTAAGGTCAACCGCTTCATGCAAGTCTGTGTAAGCACGAACAAACAAATCCACATTCTCTTCATGGATAGCCCGCATAAGTTTGTTGGCGCAAATCTTAATTTGATCATCGACTCCAACGTCTTCTGATTCTGGCTCAAGCTCGCCATCACCACCCCGAGAGAGCTTGTCTTTGGAGACGGAAGGGCCTTTTGACATCATTGCCAAAATAGCTCCTCCCATATTTTTATTGTTCGTGCCCTTTTTGTCAAGCAATGGCATGTTATTCCCCTTTCCCCTTGATAGACGAGTTGCGCAAGATGAACATGAAGCTGAGCACAGAGGATGCAGCAGGGTCTGCAAGCACGCCAGCAAAGTCAAAGCAGTTGATTGGAATGGGCGAACCAGCAGCAATCAAGGCTTGGCAATTCAGGTCAGAAACTTCCACGCTAGCAATGCCAGAACCAGCAGCGGAAACAAACCCAACAGACCCGCCAAGATATCTTGCATACTTATCCTCAAGCTGAATGGTATAAACGCCAGTAACACCATGGACAACATCAAGAATGCCGGAACCTTTGATAGTCCCTACGGCACCCGCTGCGCCAATCACAGCGTTTCCAAACAGAATCACAATGTCTTTTTCGAGAGTGAGGACACCGCCACGTTGAAACAGTCTTGAAGCCATGAAATTTTCTCCTATAAAAGAAAAGGAGCGGCGATATGCCGCCCCATTGTTAACTTAGCGAAGCAATATTCGAGCATTCCAACCGGGTGCAACACATCCCATTTGTGCATAGCTCACGATTCGTGCGGTTACAGAGTCAGAAGACACATCTCGGAGGAGCGACTGACCATCAGCCTTGAACACAGACACAGGCTCACCACGGGAGAGCAGATACCAGGTGCTCATCTGGAGCATGAATGCTTGACCTGAGGGGCAATCACGGTCAGGCAGGCAGATGAGGACTCCCTTGGAACCATTGAGCATGATGCCTTTGAAACTGAATGCAGCCTCGCTACCAGCCTTCACATCCACATACATAATCTTCGTGCCCAACTCGACTTTGAGACGGTTCCAATCGGTGTGGTTCATGAACACATGAGAAGGAGAGGCACCTTCACGCGACAGGCGGGTCTCTGCCTTGATGAGAGCTTCCTCGACAGACAGAGCAGAGCCATCGATGTAAACACCGGCGAGACGAGTCTTGTCAGAGCTTCGGTTGACGTTGAAGAACGAGTCGTTGGAAGCCACAGAAGAGGGAAGCCAAGCAGAAAGCCCTTTGAGCTTGCCGTCATAGTCACCATCAACGAAGATGTACTTGTCGGCGACCAATGCAGATACCGTTGCAGTGATTGCAGCCCCGCCTTGCGTTGCTCCTACCGAGAACGTACCAGCGTCACGGTCGATTGCTACGACATACACTGCGGTCGAGCTTACAGTTCCACCACCATCAACGGTGTCGCTTTGGAGAGCCTGACCGACTTCAAAGCTCACGATGTCGTCAGGGTTAGCGAGCACCAACACAGTGTTGCCGGCTACCTGAGTAGATGCAATCCTGCCAATGGAACCAGAGCCAGAACGGAATGATGCAATGGACAGACGGCGTGCAACGGTTTGCATGGCTCCATCGATTTCGAGAGTAAGGGCAGAGAGGAAAGAGCCTCGGTCATTGCTAGACGCCAAGAGAACTTCATTGGTAACGGAAGCAACGGCATATTCCGTCTCGACAGAGATAAGGAATGCCTTAAGCTTGGAGTTGGTCTTGTTGGCAAGGGCCTTGGAGAAGTCATGAGAGGCACCCTGAGGGTTGCCATAGATGAGAGGCAATTTCTGCACATCACCCACAAAGTCAGTCTTTTTCTTGAGCATTGCGAAGAATGGTCTATCAGCATAGACCAGGTTCTCAACCATTGCCTTGTCATAGTATTGTTTCAGCATGGGTTCTGCGAAGGACAAAGTCATATCTGCCATGGTGTTCTACCTTTCTAAGTGTTAACTGTTACGAGCCAAAATGGCTTTAATTCTTGCGTCTCGGTCAAGCGGATCTGCTTGGGAGACCTTGGGTGCAGGGCGTTGGTTTGCCTGCATTTGCACATTGCTCAGACTTCTGGGCTCTTGCTGTGCCCATGGCATCTTGACTTGCTCTACTTGCTCATCACCGAGAACCCTCTTGAACTTGTTAATCTTCCGGTATGATTCAACTTGTTTCTCAAGGTATTTCTCAGTATACTCGCAAGCCGTCTTAACATCCAGCAATTGCTGATTCTGTTCGTAATATGCCCTAATCGTGTCAAAAACAGCGTCTTCATAGCCCAGCTCGCGAATAAGCTCGAACTCTTCACCTCCGTCAGTGATTGCTTGCTTGATGTTGTTCTTGAATTGCTCAGTAGCCTTAGCCTGTGCTTCCTCTTGCGCTTTTTCAGCTTCAGTCTTTGCCTGAACCTTTTCTTGGTCTCGTTCTGCCTTTAGACGCTCAATTTCAGCTCTCAACTCGTCAATTGGCTCAACAGGTTTGCCCATTCCCATCTTATTTAGCATTTGTTCAGTCAAAGAGCTGTAATCGATGCCATTTTCCTGAAGGAAGTCAATCACGGCTTGCGGATCTTGCTTGAAGCTGGCCACTCGCTTGTCAAATGATTGAAACTTCTCTTGACCAGCTTTGAACTCAGCTTCCTTTGCTCTCAAAGCCTTCTCTTTACGAGCCAGCGACGCGAATTTAGAGACAAATGCGTCCTCGGGTGCAGGTTCTGCTGATTCTACAGGTGCTTCGACTGATTCTACAGGTGCTTCATCAAACATTGTTTCTCCTTTGCTTTGTTCAGACAAAATTTTCCGTTTCCCATCTACGTCTACCAGTCAAACCAGGTGACTCTACCATCTTACCATTCTTCTTGATGTGATTCCATCGCGCAAACTCTTTGCGAGCGCCTTCATAGTCAGCAGAATTTAGCTTTTTGAGCAACATAGATGCTCTAAGATTGCCAAGGCCAAAGTTAAAAACGAAGCTCATCAAAGAATCAAACTGGCCTTGGGTAAGCTTCACTCTCACTGCTGCTGACAAGCCTTCCTCACACTCCTTAACGTCAGCCATGAACAACTCGTTTGCCTTTGCTGCATTGATAACCTGTCCAACCGAAACATCGGGGCCTGTATGCCCATAGCCGATGGTCAGCTTCCCAGCAGGGCAAACGTATGCCAACAGCCTCATTCCTTCGAAATTACGAATCCTGTCGAGAACCAATGGCGAAGCTTTCATATTGGCGTGGCTCCTTCTGGTGATGGTGCAGCAGGTTCCGGCTGTGATTGTATTGCTTGCCCAGGAAGACTCATAACCGTCTGTGCTGTCTGACCTGCATTAGTTGGAGTTGGACTTGCAACCTGCAATGCTGTTTGTTGTTGCTCTCCTTGATCGATTAACGATCTGACATCTTCGATGTACATCCTGAGAAGTGCGAGAGTTTTCTCTGGGGCTCCTTGGGTGCGGAAACGCAAGTAAGACCTATGGGCAAGGTCTAGTGCTTTCTTAAGATTGTCGAATGGTTCTGGAGGCTTGTACTCTCCAGAATCGACAATATCACTGATAGCGTCCTGAATGGCGTAGGTGTCAGCAAGGCGCAACTCTCGATAGCTCGTCGTGTCAGGAAAGTCCAGTAATTCCAAAGCAGAGTCATCATCAATCTTGCCAGCTGCTAGCAACTCTTGGACAAACGCAAGTCTACCCTCAGGGGAATGTGGCAGCATTGAAGTGGGGAACACGTTTACGACAAGCTGGTCATCGTCCATGGTCACGTCGCTCCATGGGACGTGTTGAATGCCACGACGCTTGTCTTGAGTGATGAGCAAGAAGTCCTTGTTAACTTCGCTGGCTCTGCGGGCTGCTTCCACAGTTCTGTAGTAAAGCTCGGAGTGCGCTTGCTCAAACTCTTGACCAATGAGCACGAAGCGCTGAGTCTCGATGTCGTTGTAAGTTTGAAGAGCTTTGCCACTGTTGAGCCCTCCCGGCTTCTCAGAACGTGCTGATAGCTCAGAGATGCCAGTCATTCTGTATGCTTGTTCGATGAGCCAATCGAGATACTGCATAACCTGAGGCCCAACGGGGTTGGGTGCGATGTAAACAGGGACCTGTGCTCCCGTCCACTTCACGATGGATCCCACGGTGTTGTTGAGGTGAGAGGCAGGAATGGAAGCACTTTGATGCACAAGCCATTTGGGAGCATGACCAAGATGAATAGATTGTTGAATGAAATACATCACTTTGGAGATTTCGTATTGCAGGCTCCACAAATCGTCGACGAGAGCATTCCCCCAAAAACCTACCTGAGGCGATTGCCAGCGAAAGAAGACAAAGGGGAATGATTCTGTCTTCCACTCCTCATCCAAGAGCGTCACGTTGTCCAAGACAATCACATGGCGACCCTTAGCCTGCCCGATTGGGAGACGCCAGGCTTCAAAGACTCGCACCAGGTCTGATTTTGAATTGATGCCAGTGGGCTTGTAGGCGTTCGACTTGGCGATAGCCTCCTTTTTTTCACCACCTTGATAGAGAGAGATGAGCACTTGCCTGTCAACGAATTGATATTGATAGAGAGTTTGAGGATTCCCGTTGATAGCCTCCATGTCATCAACCATCAAATAATTGCACATGACTCGCTCAAAGCCTATGTCGTTGTCACTTTCGATCACCTTCAAGCACCCAGTGCCAGTGATGGCCCCATCGACGAAAATCTTGCGCATAAGGCTATGAACGTCTTTGCGCGACCAAAGCCCACGCATAGCACGATCCAACTTCTCAGCTTTGCGTTGGATACTCCAGTCGGCACCATCCGTGATGACAGTTGGTTTGATTTTGTTCTTGGCAATCTTGGAAGCACACGTATCCACACATGATTTCACGATGTTAAGCGACACACGTGACTCTTTGCCAAGGCCGGGAGAGGTGTTGAACTGGCTGAAATCCTGGTTTGTTTGTGATGGTGAAGACGTGGCTGAATTGTACAAGCGAACGTTTCGGTTAAGCTGTGCAAGCCTGCCCATCTGCTCTTTCTCAAGCCACATGACCATCTGACACACTTCTTTGTGTGCGTCGTTCTTGTCAGTATCCCACCAGAAGTTAGACGTATCTTCCTTGCTTGGCATGTAGTTGTCAATCATGATTGGATCTCCGGTATATCAAAGCAGTTAGTCACAATTGAAGGACTCATCTGAGGTATATAATTGAAACTGTCTTCTTGTGGAAAGCGTTCAACCTTTCGTTCTGGCTCAGCTATCATAGCCTCAAGTTCTTGAAATTTAACCTGATAAACGCCGTTTTCCCTACAAAAGATGATAAAATCCTTCGCTTCGTCAAGTGTCATAATGTTCTCCTTTGTCTTGTTTGCCTGTAAACTGTCACTGTGAGAATGTTTCCCAATCCTCTTGTTGCGAACCTCTGTTGAGCTGTTCATCGAGCATCGTTTCCCACTTCTTTGCGTCATGGTTAATACGCTCTGCTGTGCCGCGAGCTGGTACAGGTGCCTGCTCTTCAAAGATGTAGGCGTAAGCTTCGCGCCAAGCATAGAGACAGGCATCTGCCAGGTGATTGGGTTGTGGCCCTTCTGCACGTTTGTCCTTGTCTGCCCATTGCAATTCCTGATACTCAGCTTCAAGCTCATCTGATTCACTTGATACTAAATTTAGTATCTTGCCACCTACCATGGCAGCATTGAAGAACTCGATGTAGTCGCACTTCGCTGTTTTCTTTGCGGAATCTATCATGAGAGAGAAGCGGGAGCGAAACTCCTCAGCCATGTCTTTGCCACCTGCTGCTGGGTCAATCACGGTCTTGATGGGGTTGTACATGCGTGTCAGCTCCACCAAACGCTGCCCGAAGTCAGAGATGAGCCAGTGTGAGCGTTTCTCTTTGTGCACGATGTAAACGATATCGCTCTCTTGCGTGTTGAAGCCAAGCACGACGATTGATTTGTCATCAGACCAGCCGACGTCAGAACCAATGATGTATGTAAGGCCATCAGGAAGCTCATCACAGCGGTTTGTCAGTGGAGAGTATTGGTAGACCTGATCAATCATAGACCTAGCCCAGATGCCGTAATATTCACGTTTAACGAGGGGCGTTTCCTTTGTCCACCCCTTCTTTGCCATGAGCCCTGTTAAGAATTCCTGTGCGCCTTTGATGAAGGGATTGTCGAACATCGTCCACGAGTGGTTCGACCACGATTTGTCATGGTCGGCTTTGTAAAAGAAGGAGGTGAAGTCAGAGGATGGTGTTCCGATAAGTACAACCGTTCCATTGTGATCAAGCAAGGCAGGGGTGATGTTCTCGTCGATGAGTTCTTCGAGATGCCCACGGTACGAAGCCACCTCATCAATAACCACCAAATCCCACGGAGAACCGCGCAAAGTCTCAGAAACTGTTTCATCATTAGCTCCAAGCAGATAGATGTAGCTGCCATTGCTGAACTCAACAGAGAGTTCGGCCTCCATGAATGCACACTTTATGCTGTTTTCTTTTGCTATTTTCTTTAGCAAGCCCCAAAGGATGCGCTTCGCACTCTTCCTGGTGAGAGCCAGGTAAACGCAGTTTGAGTCAGGGGTCTGACTGGCCACATGCAGAAGGTAGCGAGCGCAAGCGAAGCTCTTGCCAGCACGTCTTGAGCAGCGTGCCAGCTTGAAGTTGCTTTTGTCTTGAACAAACGCCAATTGCTTATCAAATAGCCCACTCATGACGTTGGTCTGAGCGCGTTTAGCTATCTCTTTAGCAATGAGGTTTGCTGAAATCATTTAGTAACCTCGAGGATAATTTGCATGAAAGCGATGTTCGATGAAGGCACGACAATTTGGACAGCCTTGCCTGACTCGTCCTTGAGGTCGATGAGCAGGTAATCCTGTTTGAAGTCCATGGAAAAGATGGTGCCAGTACCGGCATAGCGTTCGCCAATGCGCATAGCTGAGATGGATTTAACGTGTTGACCAAATGCTACGTAGGAAACTTTCATACGATACTCCGATAAGGGTTGAATGTTGCAAGAGGCAATAGAGCCGCGAGAGTGCGCGAGTTATGAGATATGCACTCACATCCCTTGGGGAATGCGGTGAGCAGCATGCGCTCTGCGATGTTGAAGCCATGATACAGGTGCTTGACGTAAAGGTAGTGCAAGCAGTCGGGTTCATACACAATCCATGCGACAATGACTCCCTCTTCTTTGAGTGTGAGACAGATAGACTTCTCCAACAAACGTTCAATGATGCGGTGGTGACCGCTAAAATAGATGCCAGCAGGTAGCCTGACGTTCTTGCGATAGTCCTTCAGCCAGCTATTGAATATGAACGGCAGGTCTTCCTCAGTTGACTGCTCAAGTTTCATTCGCCCTCCTGACTTCCTTTGTTCTCTGTGCAAGCTCAAGAAGCTGCTCGTCAGTGATGGTGGTCAAGTCGATGTTCTCGTTAATGAACATTGAATTTGTGATGATGATTTTGTTCACCTTCTCCAATATTTCCACTTGCAGCTTGATTTCCTTCAAGTCTGTCGAGACTCTCTTCTTGCACAGGCCACGCGCAATGTCTGCGCAACCGTCGCGAATCTCGGAGATGATGCTGGTGGTGTCGTCGTTGTTGTTGATGCTGTACCTGCTTGGTTCAGGGAGTGCGAGTTTTGAGGGTTGAACAACTTTGGGAAGGCACCGCATGGTCTTGAGTTCCAAGTTGTAATCGCGTTGACAAGCGCGACACATTGGCTGCCTCTGGTTCTCGCTCTTGCGAGCCCAGTAGAAGTCCTCAACAGGCAACACCTGCTTGCACCTAGCACACTCTTTCACTTCGCCACAAGGCTCCATTTCATCGCTCATGACTCTTCCTCTTCTGTGCTTAAGTAGTCGGGTTGTGGATACTTCATCACGTCTTCTTTGATTTGCCTCATCGCTTTCGTGAGGATGTAGCGAACCTTTGCAAAGGTGCTGTTCAGCTCTTTTGCAATTTCGTTGTAAGTGGCACCATTGGCCAGTCTAGTCAACACATCGCGCTCATGATCAGTGACGCCCTGGAAGTGATGTGCGTAAAGCTGCAGCGCAACAGTCCAGTGCTCGGATTTGAACGTCTTACCATGTGTGATGTTGGATTCATTGCGAATGATTTTTCTGAAGTTAGGAGGTTTACCGTCAGGCCATTGGACTTCAATATCTTTGAATCCGGCATCTTTCAATTTCTTGTACCATCTCGCTTGCTCGGTACTTATGGTATCTATTTTAGACTTCGAAACAGATAACATAAATACCTCCTATAACCTTTTGTATACGTTACCTTTTATTATTATACCATACTATACATCACGTTACAACGTTTAAACAAAAAAAAAGAGAGTAAGAGCCTTTTGCTCCTACCCTCAAGACTCCCATCCCGCGCGTTCCGACGCGCTCCGAAGTGCTCAAAGCAACCTCATTTCATGATAATTGTTTCTACTGACAAGTGAACGCCGACTCTTTCTCCATCGTCAGTGTAGACCTTGACGACGTGCAAGTCACATATCTGAGAGTCGTCAACCCATACCACCCCGTTAAGTGCATCGCAAACCAGCTTTGCCAGGTTGTCAGCATCAGGTTTCTGAGTGTGAAAACGTTCTTTTAAAGGCTTCCGTGACTTCGGTCTGAGAATCACGAAGGTCATCATCACGGTGAGCGGGCCTTGAAGTGGTGGTCCTGAGAATCGAGCTTGCCAAGCATCCCTGATTGCCTTCTCCGCATCCACCGTTTTCTTTGGAGTGTAAGTGTGTCCTCGGGATAACCTTGGTCTCTCCTTAGCCTGAGGTTTTACAGGCAAGAATACCAAGCACACCAAGGGTTTTTCGACTATGATGCTTGAAGCGGTGTTGTAGCCTTTCATTTTATTTCTCCCCCGTGCTTCCAAATCCACCAGTTCTCTCGTCATAGCATTGTATTGCGCCGTATATCTTGCGGTGCGTGCACATCATAATTTGTGCGATTCTGTCTCCCTTCTGTACCAAGTATTTCTCTCCTGTACGGTTTTCAAGTATCACTTTGATTTCACCTTTGTAATCTGGGTCTATGGTGCCTAGGTGAGCAACGATTCCTTTCATCGTCATGCCACTTCTCGGTCTCACCTCAAGATGCTCATCCTCCAGTGTCGTTTCATCGATTTTAAGACCTGTGCAGATAGCTTTGAACTCTCCGGGCCACATCCACACGTCCTCGTTTGAGTACACGTCAGCAGCGGCTGATTTGAGTGTTTTGTATTCTGGTGTCCGGCCTCTGCCATAGATAATTACTGAAATCATGTTTCACCTCAATTTAGTAAATATTCTGGAATCTTCTCTTCCACTTTAACAGTGAGACAGGACAGGACGTCCTGCAACAGTTCAGGGTCTTGACTTTCATCTGCAATCAACTGCATGTTTGCAGCGAGAGCAGAGATAATGTATAAGTCCTCCATTCCGCGTCCTTTAGCAGATGCTATTAGGTCAAATATGCGTTCGCTGAGTTGACAACTATTTTCTGTCATGAGGCGTTCTCCCATGCTTTACGTGCTGCAATTGCATCTTCAACTCTCAGGAAGTAACCAAGGCAAAAGGTTTTTTTATCCTTTCTTCCGATTGCTGCCCATTTCTGGGTTTTCTTGTAGAAATTCACACCAGGTACCTTACTGGTTGAATCTTTTCTTGCTGTTTTTTCAATCGTCAAATTCTCGATTCTGTTGTCGCTTTTGTCTCCATTTTTGTGAAAAACTTTGTCTCCTTCTAACAAAGAGCCGTTAAACATTTCCCACACTATTCTGTGAGCAAAAATATTCTTTCGGTTCACAACAATCCGTATGTATCCGGTTTCAGTAACTTGACCAGCAGGGAATTGCATGTCTCGTTTCCAATACAATTGGCCATCTTTGTAAACCAAATCAGACATCATCATAGTCGTCTTCCTCATCATCATCACAACCAAAATAACTGCCACCCGTTATTATTTCTTCAATATCGTCTTCGGTAAGAGGCATTGCATTTCCTTCTGAGTTACGTATCGTCTGTGTCGTCAGAAACTTGATCACTATTTTCGTTTTCGTAGTGTTTACATATCTTTGCAATCTTCTTTAGGAACACCATGTCATGAAATGTGCAATGAAGCATACCGAAAGTGTCAGGCGGGGCTGGCTCTGACCATGTGCAGTTAACACAGCGTTCTATCTCATCTTCCTGTTCTTGTTGATGAGTGTGTTCGTATATCTCGTCCGTTCGGTCATAACCCCAATTATCTATGTTCACAATGAATATCCTCCAAGTGTTTTTAACCTCATTTTACTCATGAGTATTCTCATTCCAAGCTCGACTATTTGTTGTTCATCAGTGTAACCCATGTCTCTGAGCATCCACACCACATCTTTTCCGCGGCCCTTTCCTGGCTCAGGGAATTTTGAAGCAAATTTGTCCCACTCTTCGTTGGCTGCTTTTTGTTCGCTTGTCAGTGGTTTCTTCTCTCTCATGTTCAACCCTCCTCGATGAGTTTACGAGACCCCTCTCGGGCGCTTTCTAAAGCCTGTAGCAGTGATGAATCGAGCTGAGGCTGCTGACCTACCGTGCCGGACTTTACTTGCCGTATGTGGTTCAGTGCTGTTGTTTTCCAGGTTCTCTTGATAAAGTCTGCTGATTCGAGGTTTGTGTTGTAGCACAGATCCCACCAACTTCCGCATTTCATCGCAACGTCCCAAGCGAGTTGACCCATGGTTTCGTGGGCTTTGACTTGAGCTTCAAATCCCATCTTGACACCGGCCAATATTGCTTCGACGCATTCGCTTGCGACTTCCTCATCTGTCGCTTTCTTTCTACCAACAAAAGCTCTGAACTCAGAGATAGAGGGAAATGTTCTGCAAGATGAAACGGCTGCTTTGCAAGCGATGCCGATTTCCGTGAGAGTGAAGTCCTGCAAGTTCTCGCACCAAGCCTCCGCGACTTCCTGTTTCCCGAAGTCAGGAGCGAAGTTGGAGACAACGGCGGCAAGTTTTCTGAGGGTCGCGAGTACGACCTTCACCTCATTTTCGTTTATCATTTCGATTTTCTTTCAAAATAGAGGTTTGATGCCTTCAGCAGCCCACTGTTCGTTTTGTTGCTCTACGAATGTTTTTTTGTCCATTCGCATAGCGGCAATGATGTTATCGATTTTGAACAATCCGTTGTTCTTTGACTTTGTTTTGAGAGACATTGGACTTATGCAGTTTTTCTGCCAAAATTCGTTTCGCTTTATGAACTCGAACACTGCCTTGAGATAATGAACATCTTTTTTAAGATAAGCCACTGCACCCGCAAGAGCCGCTGACCAGTCCGTCTCGTTCGCAACGAGATGAGGATGGGAATTTCGAGCAAAGTCAATCCAGTCTTGAGTGAGTTCGAGTAATGCGGGGTCAAAAACCGTAGTGTCCTTTTTCTTGGAAGGGGTCTTTTTGGGTATTTCCAAGACTGCCACAAGGTCAGTTACTACCTCTGCTGATACTGACTCATCGAAGAGGCTCGTCTCGATTACAGAGCCGTTATAATCACAAACAGAAGTATGAGGAGAAAAGTCGTCCGAGACCGGAACGGGTGAGGGCACTATCGTTGCTGCTCCGTTTTCAATCACGGCGTAATCTTGACTCTTGCGTGCAATTGGTGGTTTAGTAGTCAGTTTAGGTACTGGCATTTTTCTTGAAGCCTCAAGACGCTCTTCGCTCGCCGTTGAAATTTTCGGGGTATTCTTTTCTTGATCTTGTATTTGTTTTTGTAATTGTAATTGTAATTGTAATTGGAGATGCTCCAAGCATCGATTTTCCACTTTTTCGATGCTTGGAGCATCGATTTCCTCGTTTTTCGATGCTCCAAGCATGTTTTTGGAGCTAAAACTAGCAACACTGTTTGAGCTGCTTTTTGCCCCTTGAAGCATCTCACAGAGACCAAAAACGTCCTCTTCGAGGTCTTCAACCTCTCCTTCGACGCTCTCCAAAACATCCGATGCTACAAGCATGCTTGGAGCATCGCTTTCCTCGTTTTTCGATGCTTGGAGCATCGATTTTTCACTTTTTCGATGCTTGGAGCATCGATTTTTCACTTTTTCGATGCTTGGAGCATCGCTTTCCCATCTCGTTGCAGCTGCTCCTTTGGCTTTTATATGCTTCGCTTTCAAAGCGTCAATTTGTTGTTTGTTGCCACTCAACATCAAACCACCATCTACTACTGTTCCCAACCCGGACGCAATTATCAACTCAGCAACACCTTCACAAGTCCAGAAGTCTATTTTTTCTTTTGACGCGACTATTATTTGACTAGATTGCATTTCATGCCAAACTATAGTCAGAAACCCTATTGCCGCAAACTTTGATAAATCATCGGTATCATAAGCCGACTTTCTTATTCCCTTCGCTATTTTGTCTACCCGAGGGTCAGAAAAGAACCGGTCTTCAATATTCAGTCTAGCCATTCTGTTAGTCTCCATTTTGTTTCTTTTTCAGTTGCTCTTGGATTGCTCTTCTGAAGATGAGACTCGGGCTCCTCTTCTTTCGTCTCCAAAGCGACACAGTTTGAAGCTGAGCCCCGACAAGATCAGCCAGCTCTCTGTCTGTCTCGCATCCAAGTTCCTGTTTGATAGCTTCCAACCAATTTTCATTGTTAAATATAGAAGTCATTGTAATTCCTCGTTTTTGTTTGTTTTGTAGTTTCATCGCTATTCAGTTGTCAAAAACCAGTTATCCATAATCGTATAGTACATGTATCAGATCAGTTAGTCAAACACTTTCGTTATGAATCTTACATTGTTTGTGATACCAGGAACTTAGCACGTGATCCTCAGGCATTTTGAACATCATGGCAACATTGTAGCCGCGAGCGTCAATAACCTGTCCGTCAGACGCCTTTGCGTAACAGCAAAGGAATCCCTCGACAATATCCTTGAAGTCCTGGAAGCTTTTGACTTCTTTGTTGAAGTCCTTGTTTCCTTTTCTAAAAATCTCAAAACCTTTCACTACACTGAGAGTAGTCCCGAACAGGAAATTTTTGGTTTGGGTTTCAGTTCCGTATTTCATTTTGATTCCCCTTTGAGAGTTTTGAGTTGTGAGAACAGACCGTTAACTCGAACAATTGATTCCTTCAACCTTACGATCATTTCTTCTCTTGTCGCTAGTCTCTTTGCCTTGAAATCAACGTTGATGACGATTCCCATTACGATCCTCCTTGTGAGTCAACATTTCACTGCAAACACCTAGGAAAAACACTGCGTACGAGAAACCTAGAACGAACCAAATCAAATCAATGATTTCCATTCAACACCTCGTTATTTCATCCGTCCATCAACCCTGGCGATTTGTTCACAGATTTCCGAAAACTCGTCGTAGTCCAACTCGGATTTGCAGGGGATCATGATTTCTGCGCCGAGATATGCCCAAACTTTGCAATTCAATAGCCAGTACTTGAATTTGGCACCCTTGATTGCGAGACTAAGTTCGATGGACTCTCTTTTTACTGTTCTCATAGCGTTCTCCTTTGAGCGTTTAGCCAATCCACCAGAAAGCAAGGGCAAATACACCAACCCAAACCGCAAGAGTCAAGGGGATTGCTATTACAAAAATAATAGCATTTTCTTTAAATGTCATCTTCATCTCCTTTATAGTGTTTGTTTACTTTGCAGAGGGAGCAATTTTGTTCCAACGTTTTTGAGATTCAACAGACAATCTAAGCGACAGAGTTGCAAACCTGGAAGAGAGTGAGGAAAGGATTTCGGAAGCGAGTTCAAGGGATTCTGCAATCAAGAATTCGATGTGATTTTTCATTTCGTTTCTCCTTTAGAGTGTTTGTTTCTTCCTACCTATCTTATCGACATTTTTGCAAAAAGCTTTAACCTTTTTTTTCTTTTTTCGCTATTTGATTTTCAAGAATCTTGGAGTTCTTGTTTCCTCCTATTTTACTTATCGCCCTTTTTGCAAAAAGCTTTAGCCAATGTTTTGACTTATTTCGTAAGTGTACGATACTCTTGTCATCTTTCTCTGGATGGCTCTTTGCCCTCCACAGTATCAGATACCTATCAAAAAAGAATTTTCCATGTGTAATCAGCCATTTGTAAAATAAACACAAACATCACAAAAGTAACTCTTGACACCTACATCACTTGTGTGAGAGAGTACAGATAGGAGGTGACGAGATGAAAGACAAAAAAGCCCCAGTGAGTGAAGAGTCCAAAAAAGCCAGCGGATGCGAATTGATGAAGTCTTGGTACGCCTGGATTGGTCAGATATGGATTGACTATGACAAGAACAAGACAAAACCGGAGGTCAAGAATGCAAGTAAGAATTGAAATAGACAAGGAATTGCATCGTAGTCTGAAGGTTACGGCTGCTAAAGACGGAATCACTCTACACGATTTGATTGTTTTACTCTTGAAGAATGGGGTGAAAAATGACTGTATTTGAACTTCAACAGCTTATTCTCGGAGTCAATTACGGCAATTTTTTAGTTGTGGATGATAGAGACAGGTACCGAGAGTTTTCTGTTGAAACAGACAATAACGGCAACATCGTTATTTATATAAAGGGGTAATGAAATGAAGATAATCAGCAAAGATACTACTCAAGATCGTGGTGTCATCTCGATTCTTTACGGTCTTCCAAAAGTAGGAAAGACCACGCTAGCATGTTCCCAACCCGGACGAGTGCTATTACTTGACTTAGAGAGAGGTGCCATCGGTATCAAAACGGACAGAATAGAGCTAGAAGCATATGAACTAAACTCCAATGAAGTTGCGGCTGAAATTGCCAAATATGACACTATTGTCATAGACAGTATGAGCAAAATTGAACAGTACTTTTCTCACTGCATTGTGAGAGACCACAACCAGCTAGAATCGAAAAAGATTACTAACCCTTCTCAAATACCTTACGGAGGTGCAAAGGGCGCATACATAACTCGCTACACAATGTTTGCTGAGTGGGTAAAGAAACTCAGTGAGACTAGAAAGAATATCATACTAATTGCGCATCAAGCTCTCAGAACAGCAACAGACCCACTCACCGGAAAAGATTTTGATACTTGTGAACCGCTTTTGGAGAAAAACGGTTCTGCTGTACTTCTGGCTGACGTCGATATCATTGCTTACATGCGTCAGCAGCGAGCAATTGACGCCGAAGGATGTAGCACGACGTCAGATAAAGTGCTTGTGCATGTTGACCCAGAAGCTGGAATTATCATTGGACATCGGCTGCCATGCCTCAACAAACAAGACAGAAGTACGTTCAAATTTCCAAAAATTTCGTAAAAAGGAAATCAAATGAGTACAGTGGAAGAATTGGAAGAAGTCGCTCGGATTGCGTGGGATGCTGCGTGGGTTGCGTGGGATGCGTGGGTTGCTGCGTGGGATGCTGCGTTGGCCGCGAATGCTGCGTTGGCTGCTGCTCAAACAACAAAGGAAATCAAATGAGTACAGTTGAAGAATTGAAGGAAGTAGCGGCGATGGCTGCAGCGAGGGATGCGTGGGATGATGCGAGGGCTGCGATGGCTGCAGCGAGGGCTGCGTGGGCTGATGCGAGGGATGCGTGGGATGATGCGAGGGCTGATGCGAGGGCTGCGTGGGATGCGAGGGCTGCTGCTTCGATGGCAAAGGATGTTCAAACAACAAAGGAGAGCTAAAATGAGTTTTTCATTCAATTCACTGGAATGCGCAAAAGAATCAGAAAAAACAGGTAATTCAATTATATCAGAAGGGCCCCACAGGCTCGTTGTCGAGAAAATCGAGCTTAAACAGACAAGAGCAGGGACTGGAGAATATTACAATTGCCTAATCCGTTCTCTTGAGACAAATGAATCCGGATTCTACATGTTCAATGTGAGCAATCCTTCAGTTAAAGCGCAAGAAATTGGACAAAGGGAGTTTTCTTACATGTATGTTGCCTGTGGATTGACTGGGGAAATTAACGAGTTCACAGCAGAGGACGTGAAGGGTAAGCCATTTATGGCAGATGTTTCCCAAAAAGAACAACCAGGTTTTGCAACAAAAAACGTATTCAGGAACTTTAGGCCTGTAACTCAGATGTATGCGCCCGGAGTTTCAGCAGACACAGATGTCCCGTTTTAAACACTCCCGCCACCCGGCGGGTTTTCTTTTTGAGGTGAACATGAACGAAACTATCAAATGGTCTCTATTCTCTTTTGCGGTTGGTGCCGCTTTCGCCTTGTCTTTCCGGAAGACCCCCGAAACCATCACGAAAACCGTCACCAAAACAGAAATTCAGGTTGTCGAGAAGGTTGTCGAGAAGGTGGTAGAGAAGGTGATGTACAGGGAAGCTAAGGCGAAGAGAACCACCATCAAGGAACCCAATGGCAAACTGACGATAATAGAATCTAACTACAGCCTTGCAATCGACGCACAGAGAGAGTCGGTAATTTTACGTGATTTAACGTTGGGTGTGACAACAAAATCAGAAACAATTACAGTACAAAAAACAGCAGTGAAATACTATAGCATAGGTGTTGGGGTTGTTTGCTGTACTATAGAACCGATTTGGTGGAGAAACGGTTACATTTCTGCGAGTGTGAGACTCGGCGACTCCACAGTGTTTGTCCAGGGATGGGTAACCGGCAAGCTGACGGGAGGGATAGGGATGGCGTTGGAGTTTTGAAAAATACTTCGCAAATCGTCATTAAGTTTTTTTGAAATCATCCGATAAGAAGGTAGTAGGAAACAATCAACAGGAGAGCAAACATGACGAATTTCGACCGGATAGTTACCAATGAAATTAGCAGAAGAGAAAACCAACGTAACTCACGATTGCTTGCCATTGCGATGGCCAGCATGATTATCATATCTGGTATTACTCTCATTTGGTTCCTCTCGTAATCCTTATTCTGGAGGCTCCAATGAAGCTAATTCTTGCAATTCTTGCTATCTCCATCACCGCTTGTCAGTCAACTCCGAAGCCTTACTCCTTCCCTGGTTCTTGCACTAGCGACTCACAATGCAAGGGAGATACTCAGTGCAGACGGACTCCAGTGCTTGGAGTTGGCTCATGCCAGCCCGTCGGAATCCAAGCCAGTGATTGGCTCTCAACAGAGCTATGAGTTTGAAAGCCAAGCGGCAAGCGCAGTGACCAGCGTTGCCACAGCGGCGAAAATCCCGATTGATATCTGAAGGTTTTTGGATCCGCTTTTTCGCTCCTCTCTTTGCATCTTTACCAATGTTTCCAGCGTCTTGTCCTGACTCTCAAGAAGAGCGTCAAAGCCTGTTTGAACATGTTCTTTAGATCCTTTTACATGCGCTTCCATGATTTTAATCCTTTGCTCGTTGGCGGCAGTTCTTCTAATATGTTCAGCGAGATCTCTGCGAATCTCTACGATGTCTGACGCAACTGCTATCTGAGCGTTTTGCAGATCCTCTTGAATCACTCTTTGTGTAATCTCTATACTTGACAACCGACTATTCAGTTGAAGTACGACTTGGCGCAAATCCACTTTTTCTGGTTTGTCTGATAAAATCTGAACTGTCATAAAATTCCTCTAAAGTTTTTCTCCAGTCAGTCGATACAATCTACAGGAGGTATCTATGCTTGCCCAATATTTGCTTTGTGAGCTTTTCGAGTGTCGCGATGGGATGATCTTTTGGAAAAAGTCGCACAGCAGGTGGCAGGCTCAAATCGGCGTCAATCTAAGATGTATCTATCTAGGTATATTTGACAATCTTGAAGACGCCATAGCAGCTCGCAAGGCTGCCGAAGAGAAATACTTCGGAGAGTTTTGCAGATCTTATACCGGCTCTGCGAACACCGATAAACGCTCTGACAGCCGGTCAATCTGTCTTTGAAGGTCTTCGATAATCTTCTGCTGATCTTTCATGGCTTTCAAAAGGACGATGGGCAAATCCTGATAGAAAATCGACGTAGGCTGTCCTTGTTCATCATGGACGACCATATTTGTACAAACTTCTTCAAGCTCTTCAGCAATGAGACCGATCATCTTTCTCTGAGGATTCTCTTCGGAAATATAGTCAAACTCAACAGGCCGCATCTGTTTGACGAGTTCCAGTCCACCTTCAAGATCTTCGATATTCTTCTTTGTCGTCCTTGAAGAGGACACGGTGGACAAGACGCCGGTAGACGTAAAATAAGCTGCCACGTTTGACGAGTTAGCCGCTCTGGCAGTCACCTGAAGATTGCCGTTGACAACATGGGTGGCAGTAGAGTCATAGGCACCAAGAGTCCAAGCGCCGTAGTCGCTATAACCTCCTACAAAACCGTTTTGTAGGTTCTCACTTGACGCAAAAAACTCAAGACCATTTCTTCTTGCATCTCCTGCGACTCCTGTGCGATGTCTGATTCCTGAACCGAAATTCGAGTACCCGCTAGAAAATACGGTTTGTTTCGTGAAGTAAATCTCACCTCCAGATAATCCTGCGCCAATCTCTGTTGAGCCGCTTGCTACGATAGCGAGTCTCGGAATATTTGAAATACTTGTGCTTCCTTGTGCTGGGCCTGTAATTATCATTGAAGCAGACAGTGCAAGCCCAGAACCCGGATTAGTGAAAACGGTAGCTGCGCTCTGCCCGTTTATATAGTGTGTTGCGCCCGTAACGGGCCCAAGCGTCCAAGCGCCGGCTTGTGTACACAAAGACTGAACAACAAGGCTTGAGTTCTGTGTGATAAAAGAATTTGTACTGTTGCTTCCGAATATACCGACAGTACTTCCATTCTGTTTACAATGCACAAGAGCAGCAGCATTGCTGGTATTCTCCAAATTTAGAACATAGCCATTGGTCTCGTCTGAGTTTCGGATAATGTGAGGAGTTGTTAATCCAGTTGCAGGGCCAACCGTCATAGCACCAGCATCACTTACTGTCACAAGGCTATCTTGAATCAATTGTCCAGTTGTACCGTCATATCTTACGAGAGCATTGTCTGTCGAAGATGCAGCCTTTTTGACTGCCGCATTGTCTATCGTTTCCAAAGCAGCTTGGACATTCACGTCTGTCACAGAAAGGATCGTCTCAAAGTTTGTCGTGTCAGTCGTAATGAGACCAGCACTTGTAGACGTTCCACCGCCAACAAAAGCAGCGCCAAAGACTTGCAACTGAGTATTGACTGCGGTCAATGTGCCTGCTCCAGCTCCATTCGCTTTGACAGTCAAAAAGCCCAGCTGGCAGATTTCCAAGCTCTTGATCATCGGTGGGAATGGCAAGACAGCATTTGAAGTGATCTGCGTGAGAGCTGCTGCTGCTGTTCCGAAGTCAGATGAGTCAGCGATTGAGACAAACACAGGTGATGCGCTATTGAGAGAATCTTTGACCACACCTAGGCGATAGTTGACAAACCGGCTGTTCGCAACGTTTGTCCCAGTATTATTTGCAGCACTTTTTACAGACACAATACCGGCAGCCGTGGCAATCACATAGGCAGCTCCAGTAGACGTATTCTGAACGACTTGTGTGATAGACATTGGTGATTGCGCAGCAATGCTGGTGGTCACGCCATGGTCATTTATGGTGTTTGTCCCAACGAGATTCGTTGTGCGATTTACACCAGACGCAATGGCCAAAGTTTGACTTGCATCTTGCAACAACGAACCAAACAACGAATGCCAATTGCTAGAAATAGCTGAGGTGAATTTGTAGGGATGATTCTCTTTGCAGACAATCGAATTTAGACCTTCTACGTAAACCTCAAAGAGAGAAATTTTAGACTCGCTGTCTTCCTCACTCCAAGAAGATTGCACACCGATGATCCCGAGAGAATTCATATAGACATAGTTGGTGGTCAAGTCAGTCAAAGTGACAGTCTGATTTTTAGCCCAAACTACAGGAGCGCCACGGACAACTCCGG
>Ga0316608_1000433_pt1 | contig 20269 bp, 14 predicted proteins | sample MIS2016152B_MG_FD_207673 | JGI IMG/M metagenome (GOLD analysis project Ga0316608, IMG submission 207673) | Microbial mat bacterial communities from Middle Island sinkhole, Lake Huron, Michigan, United States - MIS.2016.152B | ecosystem: Environmental > Aquatic > Freshwater > Lake > Sediment...
CCACTTATTGATAAATTATTTAATCCATCAAGACTTAAATTTTGTATTTCATTCGTAACGTCTCCATCAACCTCTGTTAATAAATAACTTTGTAAATCGGAAATCTGACTTTCTGTAATGGTAATTGCGGAATAATCTGCAGAAATTTCGTTCAACCCACTTATTGCGATTCCAGTTCCTGCTGTGTATGTTGTATTATTATCAGTTGAGCTGATAGTAAAATTTGGATAAGTTCCTGTTATTGTGGTTGAACCTCCTTGTGTTAAAACAACAGGTTGGTCTGGTAATATATTTGAAAAAGTTGTTCCGGTTAACAACAAACCTGTTCCGGCTGTGTATGTTGTATTATTATCTGTTGAACTAATCGTAAAATTTGGATAAGTTCCTGAAACTGTTGTTGAGCCTGCTCCTGTTAAATTTAATGCGACATCGGGATTTGAGTTGGTTATTGTAAAATTTGGATATGTTCCTGCTACAGAAATTCCTGTTCCGTTTGTCAAAACTACTGTTTGGTCGGGTAATGTATTTGTTACTGTCGCACCGGTTATTTCAATACCAGTTCCTGCTGTGTAGACATTGTTTAAAGTACTTAAATTAACAACTCCGCCGTTTGTAAGACTTAATTCGCTTGTGCCTGAATTAAATCCCAATGCTTGATTATCTGTATTTACAAATCCTGCAAGTGAAATCGAATTTCCACCACTTATTGATAAATTATTTAATCCATCAAGACTTAAATTTTGTATTTCATTCGTAACGTCTCCATCAACCTCTGTTAATAAATAACTTTGTAAATCGGAAATCTGACTTTCTGTAATGGTTATTGCGGAATAATCTGCAGAAATTTCGTTCAACCCACTTATTGCGATTCCAGTTCCTGCTGTGTATGTTGTATTATTATCAGTTGAGCTGATGGTAAAATTTGGATAAGTTCCTGTTATAGTTGTTGAACCTCCTTGTGTTAAAACAACAGGTTGGTCTGGTAATATATTTGAAAAAGTTGTTCCGGTTAACAACAAACCTGTTCCGGCTGTGTATGTTGTATTATTATCTGTTGAACTAATCGTGAAATTTGGATAAGTTCCTGAAACTAACGAAGAACCTGTTCCGGTTAAATTTAAAGCAACATCTGGATTTGTGTTAGTAATTACATTTCCGGCTACAGAAATTCCTGTTCCGGCTGAATATGTATTATTTAATGTTGTTAAATCGACAGTTCCACCATTTGTTAAACTTAATATGTTTGTTCCACTGTTAAAAGTTAAAGATTGACTATCTGTATTGTCTAAATATCCTGATAAAGATACAGTGTTTCCACCAGAAATTGTTAAATTATTAGAACCGTCAATACTTAGGTTTTGAATTTCGTTTGTTATACTTCCGTCAATTTCTGCTGTTAAAGCTGTTATCCACGAAAGAATTGTACCATTTGTTGATAAAAATTTTCCTGAATTTCCTGATTGTGAAGGTATTTCTAATTCGTTAGTTGGGTCTGCATCTAATTCTGTTGTAAGGTATAAACTTAAATCCGGTGTTCCGGATAAACTTGTATAAAGGCCATCAAAATCATCACTTACGTCTGTGTCCCAGTTTGTGAAATTTGGTGTTCCGGATAAACTTGTATAAAGTCCATCAAAATCATCACTTACGTCTGTGTCCCAGTTTGTGAAATTTGGTGTTCCGGATAAACTTGTATAAAGGCCATCAAAATCATCACTTACATCTGTGTCCCAGTTTGTGAAATTTGGTGTTCCGGATAAACTTGTATAAAGTCCATCAAAATCATCACTTACGTCTGTGTCCCAGTTTGTGAAATTTGGTGTTCCGGATAAACTTGTATAAAGTCCATCAAAATCATCACTTACGTCTGTGTCCCAGTTTGTGAAAGTTATTGAGTTTGCATTTCCTGCTTCAATGATTGTTAATGTATTTCCTGATAAAGATGTATTTGTTATTATTTCGTTTGTTGTATTTCCATCAATTTCTGTTATCAAATAATTTGCAGTATTTGGAAAAATATCATTGTTAGGAATAGTGCCAGACAAATTGTTCCATTGACCACTAAATCCATACAATAAAATACTGTCTTGAAAATTTGGCTGATTAAACAAACTCAAATAATTTCCATCGAAACCTGAAATTACATTGCCAGCATCAATATTTATACCGATACCAGCTGTATATGAGTTGTTTGTATACGATATCCATTCGGCTCCATTCCACCAGAAAAAAGTTTTGAAATCCGTATCATATACAAGTAAACCATCATCAACTATAGAAAGTTTATTTATAAAAGTTGAGGATAATCTTTGATTAGTTGTTAATGTTGGAACTAAAAGACCTTGCTCATTATTTGGAGAAACTAAATGAAGAGTTGCATTTGGATTCGGCGTAAGTATATTAATACCAACCGAATAATTTTGTCCATACGTTAAACTTGAAAAAAACAGTAGAACATAAAGAATTTTTTTTTTTGCAAATGATTTCATGGTTGTAAGTTTTGGTTGTTTCACTAAATCAGAATAGCTAATGATTTAAGCATTTCTGAAACTTGAATATTTGCTTTACTAATAGCGGTTTCGTTCATTTCAAATTTTAATCTGTCATTTATCTCAACAAAATTTATACAAGCACCTTTTCCACCTAATCCTGCTTTTTCTGTAATAATTAATGTTGAAGTCCCATTTAATTTTTTTTGAACAGCATCGAATTCGCTACTTTGACCTTCAGGAACATAAATAATGTTGCATTTGGTTATAGAAGATGTGCTACTAAATTTTTTTATAACAAAATTTGTCTTTCCAGACTTAGATTCTGTTAATTTTTCGAGCATTGCAGTAACTTCAGTATCTCCTAAAACACCGATAATAAAATCGGTCCCTTTATAGTCTGATGGCCACTCCATCTGTTTATAAAAATTAAAAATAAAAACTGCTTGAAATTTTCCATCCTGAGCCTTTAAAACCTGTGTTGTAATAATTGAAATAAATATTAGAAAAAATGTCAGTTTTTTTTTCATGATAGTTTGTGTTTTTAAGCTATAAGTTAAGCGATATTTGACTTATAAAATTAATTAAAAAAAAAATAGATTCAAAAATAAATATTTATCAAAACATTATATTTTTTTGTTTTTAAATAACTAATTTATTTATTATAAATATTATATATTAGTTTAAAATAAATAAAAATATTAATGCCTTATTAATGTTTTTTTTGAAGTCAATAAATAACTCTTTACAATTATATTAAGTAATTTGATATTAATATGTCATAAATATCATTATAACATACATTTAATGATTTACTATTTGAAAAACTTGATTTTAAATTATTTTACAAAATTTATTAGGTTTTAGGTAAGGTAAAAATGAACTTACTTCCTTCTCCTAATTTGCTTTCGACCCATATTTTGCCGTTGTGTTTTTCAATAAATTCTTTGCAAAGAATTAACCCTAATCCTGAGCCTTTTTCGTTTGCTGTTCCGACTGTTTTTGTATTGTTGTCGAGCTTAAAAAGTTGTTTTTGAGTTTTTTCGTCAATTCCGATACCACTGTCTTTAACTGAAATTTTGTTAAAATGTAAATAGTCTTCGCCTAAAATTTCAATTTGTCCATCAATATTTGTAAATTTTATTGCATTAGATATTAAATTCCGAAGTACTGTTTTAAGCATGTTTTGGTCTGCATATACTTCTATTTCAAATATTTGAAAATATTTAATAGATATATTTTTTGTTTTTGCGAAAGAGCTTAAAACATCTGTTATTTCTTCAATTAAGTTTTTTAAAATATTTTTTGTAGGTCTAAATTGAATTTTATTTGTTTGAGAATTAGCCCAGTTAAGCAAATTATCAAGTAGTGTGAGAGTGTTCTTTGCTTGATTACTAATATCTTCAATTAGATTTTGGGTTTTATTAATTTCATATTCTTTAATGTTTGAGCTTAGTAATTCTGATATTCCTAATATTCCTGAAAACGGACTTCTTAAATCATGAGCAATAATTGAGAATAATTTGTCTTTTGTTGCATTTAATTCTTTTAGTTCTGTTGTATTTTTTTGTAGTTGCAATTCGCTCAATTTTTGTTCTGTAATATCTCTTGCTGTAACTACGACTTCGTTTTCGTTTAGTTTTGCGAATTTAGCATGAAAATAATTTAATTGATTATCAAATAATTCATAGCTATATTCATAAAATCCAAAAATTAGAGTTTGATTTATTGCAAATTTAATTTTATCTGCAAATTTTTCTTCAAAAACATCATAAATTGATTTATTAATGAAGTCGTTTGGGTGTTTAAACAATTTTTTTGTATTTTCTTGATAAAAAGAAAGAAATTTTCCGTTGTTATCGAAATGAAATATTAAGTCTGGAATTGTTTCAATTATTTTTTTTAGTCGATTTTGACTTTCTTTTAATGCTTTTTCTGTATTTTTATGATGGGTAATATCTCTGAAAACACAAAATGTACCTGTAAAAATATTGTTGTCAAAAATTGGTGTAGATGTTATCAATACATTTTTTTCAACACCTGTTGTTGTTTTAATTATTAGTTCTATTGTGTTTTGTTTGCGTTTTAAGTTTGAGTTAGATTCTCTAAATATTCTAGCAATGTCAATATTTTCTATAAATATATAAATTGATTTTCCAATTAACTTATTATTAAATACTTCAAAAATATTTTCGATAGCCGGATTTATTAATTCAAATTCAAATTGTCTGTTTAGTATTCCCAAACCTTCGCTATGCATCTGAATTAGTCTGAAATATTTTTCTTCGCTCTCCTTAAGTGCTAATTCGTTTTTTTTCATTTCTGTAATTTCCTGAACTACAACTAAAATTCCCGAAATAGCAGGATTATTCATGTAGTTTTTTGAAATAGCTTTAAACCAAATATATCCATGTTCGGCTGTTAAACCTCTGTATTCTGTTTCAATAATTTGGTCGGGATTTTGTAAATTTTTTAGAAAATTATTCTCAATTCTTTCTCTATCAATTGGATGAATTAAATCACTTGTAATTATATTTTCGCCGACTCTATCTTTTATATTGTATTTTAAAAGGTTATTAAAAGTTCCTGAATTATATATAATTTTTCCATTTTTATCAACAATTGAAATAATTGCAGGCAATAAACTGAATATTGCAGTAAGTTTTTCCTCGTTTTTTTTAAGGGCTTGTTCTGCTATTTTTTTTTGAATTACTATTCCGGCTTGTTTTACAAAAGCTTCTATAAAACTGCTATCATCTATGCTTTGATTGTTATACGTAAAAAAATGTACAGAAGCAAGTAAATCTTCGTCTTTTGTGATACCAATTGTATAAATTTTGTGTAATTGAATTAACATTTCAATTGATTTTGTAACAAATTCAGGAAGTTCTGAAGCTGCAAATTGAGATAGATTGCCATTAAATTCGACAAATTTTCCCGACTTAAAATAATTGCGATGTTGCTGTACTACTTTAAATTTTTTTCCAATCAGATTATATCCAGAAATTTTAATTATTTCGGATATTAAATTGTTGCTTAAACCTGAAACGGTTTCAAATGTAGTTTCGTTTAAATTTTCATCAACAGAATTGAACAAAACTACTGTATTTGGGTATCGACTTTGAAGAAAATTAGTAATATAATTGTAAATACTTTCTAAGTTTTGTAATTCAAGCATCTCGGATATTAAATTGTTCAATAGCTTAAATTTTTCTTCGCTGCTTTTTATTGAAGATTCTACCTGCTTGTTAATTGTAATATCTTGCATAAGAACAAAGTAACCATCAACATTTTCATTAGTTTTTTGAGGAACAAATTTTATTTCTAAAATTACTGTTGTCGAATCGTCTTTTTTAAATTCTTTTTCGAAATTAATTTCTTCTCCTTTTAAAACTCTTAAAATGTCAGGTAATATTTTCTTAAATCTTACTTTCCCGAAAATTGCTTCAACACTTTCGCCAATTAAATCATTATTTGTTAATTGATAAAAATCGAGATAATTTTTATTTGCATACAGAAATATTAAATCTTTTCCAACATGGCAAATCAGAGTTGGGATTTTTTCGGTAATATTAAGTAATTTATTTTCACTCTCTTTTAGGGCTTGTTCAACTTGTTTTGCATCAGTAACATCAATGCAGGTTGTCCTAAATCCTAAATATTCATCATTTTTACTGTAAACTGGTTTTGATGAAATAGATAAATATTTTATTGATTTTTTTTTATCTTTGATTCTACATTCAAAATTATTGATATTTTCTCTGTTTATTTGTTTTTTGTAATTAATTTCAGCATTTTCTCTATCTTCCGGAATTACTAAATCGAAAAAATCAATCTTTCCTTTAAGGTATTCAATTTTTTTATAACCTGTAATCCACTCAAAACTATTTGATAAATAAATTAGTTTTCCGCTTTCATTTCTGAAAGTTTCCCAAATATTAGAATATTCGTTAAAAAGTTCGTGAAATTCTAACTTGTTAACTAATTCTTTTATTTGCTTTTCTAATTCTTTTTGAGTTGGAGTAATTATCATTATTTTAAATTTGTGTTTATCTTAAATTATTTTCAAAAACAAATATACTTTTATTTTTCTTTTATCAAATCAATTTTACCTGTATTTACAGTAATTTTAATGATTTATTTGTAAAAAAAGTTTTAATTTTTTTGCAATTTACTTTTACGTTAAACAATAAATTAAGTTACAATATTTTCAGAAAATATATTTAAATTTGTCCTATTGAATTAAATTCAAAAAGGTTTTATAAACAACTAAATTTGTAAAGTGCAATTTTATTGTAAGTTGATATTTATAATTTAATATATTGAAATGTATAAAATATTGTTCAATCGAAAAAAATGTACCGGTTGCAGCTATTGCTGTGATATATTGCCACAAATGTGGACTTTAAATAATGCTGATGGAAAAGCTGATTTATTTGAGGCTACAAAAGTAAATGAAGTATTTTTTACCCAAATTACAGATAATGAATACAAACAAAATTTTGATATATCAAAAATATGTCCTTCAAAAGTTATTCAGTTAAAAAAACTTTAGATTTTATTATGATTAAATTTGTGATTAAATTGATTTTAATTAATTTTGAAAAACTAAACGCTCAAAAACTATGGAAAAATCAACATCTGAAAAAGTAATTCTTTTATCCGAAAAACCTTCATTAGTAACACATATTCTTTCAGAACTTAGAGATATTAACATTCAGAAAGATAGTTTAAGATTTAGACGAAATCTTGAACGAATAAGCGAAATAATTGCTTACGAAATAAGTAAAACAATTGATTACCAAACCGAAAACGTAACAACTATGCTTGGTGAAGCAAAAGCAACCAAAATTAAAGATACAGTTGTGATTGCAAGTATTTTAAGAGCAGGAATCCCAATGCACTTAGGTTTTTTAAATTATTTTGATAAAGCTGAAAATGCTTTTATTTCGGCATATCGCAAATACAAAAAAGACAGTTCGTTTGAAATTAAATTTGAGTATCTTTCATCACCTGAAATTGATGGTAAAATTGTTATTCTTGCTGACCCAATGCTTGCAACAGGTTCGTCAATGGTTATGGCTTACAAAAACTTAATAGAAAAAGGAACTCCAAAATTTACATATATAGTTTCACTTATTGCAAGTAAGGAAGGAATTGAGTACGTCGAAAAATATATGCCAAACAAGGACTATTGTATGTACATTGTTGCAATAGATGACGAACTTACTGCAAAAGGCTATATTGTTCCCGGACTTGGTGATGCTGGAGATTTAGCTTTTGGAAGCAAAATTTAATGTTTTACCAATATTTTTTTAGTAATAAATTTTGTTCCTGATTCCAATTTAAGAAAATAAAAACCTTCGGCTAATTCTTTGGTTATTATTTGATTATTGGTTATATAGTTGTTTGAATAAATTAAAATTCCGGCTGCTGTAAATATCGATAATTTTGTAATATTTTCGGTTGAATTAAAATATAAAGTTGAATTTACTGGATTTGGAAATAGTTCAAGTTCTTGGAAAATATCTGTAAAGCTTTCGCTGATATTTATTTCAACAGTCCAGTTTTCAGATAAAGACAAATCTTCAGCTTGAATTTGATAATTTACAATATCAGAAAAATTGACTACTGAAATTTCACTTTCTTGAATTTGATTGTTCATATAAACTGTTGATAAAGTTGACGAAACAAAAGTAGGAATTATACTGTTTAAATTATAATTTTCGTCAGCAGGTAAATAAATCTTTATCTGATTTTCAGTAATTTCACCAATTAGACTTTCTGTTAGTTGCTGATTATTTACAGTTTCGAGATTAAACATCAGAAAATCTGTTCCCTTGCATAAATTTTCGGTAATTCCAAAACTCATAACTAAATTTTTAAGAGTCTGACTATCATAAAATTCTGGTTCTTCCAAAACAATTTCTCTGTTTGGAGAAATCATAAGTGAATATGGTGTATAAGATATATTACACAAAGTAAAAATAGCATTTCCTCCGCCTTCAAATCCACTGGCGGTTTGATATTGTATCCCAAATTCTGACATAAATTGTATAATATCATTATTATTTGAACCAAAGTCTATACCAATGAAATAAATATCGGAGTTATTACAACCCAAATCTTTATAAACATCGTTTACAATTGGAGCTTCAGTCTGACAACTTCCACAACCATTTGAAAAAAATTGTATGAAAACATATTTTCCTTCATCTAAAATATCGTATAAACGAAACATATTACCATATACATCAAATACTTTAAAGTCGTCAACAGTGGTTGCAACTTGAGATTTGACAGATGAAAAATTAAATATACATATAATTGAAATTAGTACCGAAATTGTAGCTTTCATATAATTGAATTTATTTAAAATTAAGGATATCAATTTACAGAAAATGTTGCAGAAAATAAAACATTTATCGAAAATATTTTTTTCAGTATTTTTTTAAAATATATAATCTATAAAAAAATCAGTCTTTTTAGGATCATCTTTATAAAAGTTAAATTAACGGTAATAACCTATTTTTTAATTAAACCTAACTTGTTTTGGAAAAAAAATTTTAAATTTGCAGATAAATTTTAAGCAAATACTATAAAATTCAAGCTATGAATGAAAAAGTAAATCTCAAAAACGAGGAACAAAAAAAATCATTAAACTTTATTGAAAGTATAATTGAAGAAGATTTAAAAAACGGTGTAAACGAAGGCAAAGTTATAACTCGTTTTCCTCCAGAACCTAATGGATATCTGCATATTGGACACGCAAAATCTATTTGCTTAAATTACGGACTAGCAAATGATTATAACGGAAAATTTAATTTAAGATTCGACGATACAAATCCTGTTAAAGAAGATACTGAGTATGTTGACTCAATTAAAGAAGATGTAAAATGGCTTGGTGCCGATTGGGAAGATAGGGAATTTTATGCATCAGATTATTTTGAGCAACTTTATGACTGGGCTGTTAAACTGATAAGAATAGGAAAAGCTTATGTTTGTGAACTTTCCGCTGAACAAATTTCTATTAACAGAGGTACTCCTACTCGTCCTGGAGTTGAAAGTCCGTTCAGAAACCGACCTGTTGAAAAAAGTCTTGAATTATTTGAAAAAATGAGAAATGGCGAGTTTCCTGATAACTCAATGACTTTAAGAGCCAGAATTGACATGGCTTCTCCAAATATGCACATGAGAGACCCAATACTTTACAGAATATTACACAGTCATCACCACAGAACCGGAGACAAATGGTGTATTTATCCGATGTATGATTATGCACATGGTCAATCAGATTATATTGAAGGAATTACACACTCTATTTGTACTTTGGAATTTGAAGTACATCGTCCTTTATACGAATGGTTTCTCGAACAATTAGCTGAAGGTAGTTACAAACCTCGACAAATTGAATTTGCACGTTTAAATCTGAGTTATACAGTTATGAGTAAACGTAAACTTCTGGAACTTGTTAAAAACAATTATGTTAATAGCTGGGACGACCCGCGTATGCCAACAATCTGCGGTTTACGACGACGTGGATTTACCCCCGAATCAATAAAAATGTTTGCTGAAAAAGTTGGTGTTGCAAAAAGAGATAATTTGATAGATATTAGCTTGTTAGAATTTTGTATCAGAGAAGATTTAAACAAAACTGCTGCCAGAGTTATGTCTGTTTTAGACCCTTTGAAAGTTGTTATTACAAATTATCCCGAAAATAAAGTAGAAGAATTAGTTGCAGTTAATAATCCTGAAGACGAATCTATGGGAAACCGTACTATTTATTTTTCGAAATATTTATATATTGAACAAGACGATTTTATGGAAGATGCTCCAAAAAAATTCTTCAGACTTACTCCCGGACAAGAAGTTAGATTACGATATGCTTATTTTATAAAGTGTACTGATGTTGTAAAAGATTCTACCGGTAAAATAATCGAGATTCATTGTACTTACGACCCGGATTCTATTGGTGGAAAATCACCTGATGGACGAAAAGTTAAAGGTACATTGCATTGGTTATCACAAAGTCATGCTGTAAAAGCTGAAGCAAGAATTTACGACAGACTTTTTAGCGTTGAAGTTCCGGACAAAGGTGAAGAAGGTACTGATTATAAAGCAAATTTAAATCCAGACTCACTTAAAATCCAAGATTGCTTTATCGAACCTTATACAAAAAATGCAAAAGCAGGTGACAGATTTCAGTTTGAAAGGTTAGGATATTTTTGTGTTGATAAAGATTCAACTGAAAGTAAACTTGTATTCAACAGAACTGTTACATTAAAAGATACTTGGGCTAAAATTTCGACCCAGTAATTATTCTTTTGAAGAAAATTAATCCCCCAACAGTGAAATTCCAAATAATTCTGTTGGGGGATTGTTTTATTTTATTGCTTTTAAAACTTTTGTTCCAATAATTTTTCCAAAATTAAGATTGCACGATGTTTTTTGAAAATTGTATTTTACAATTTCAAAATCGTTTTCAACAAGTGTTTTAATTAAAAATTCTGGGGTATAAATGTTACTTTTCAAATCGTGAAATTCCATTGATATTGTGGTTATTTTCTCGAATATTTCTTTTGATGTGTTTTCAAAAATTGAATATTCAGCTCCCTCGCAATCTATTTTCAGAAAATCAATTTTATTAATATTATTTTCTTTTATTATTTGTTCCAAAGTTTTTACTTCAATTTCTTGGTAAGAAGTTTTTTCGTTTGCTAGTTTATAATCTTCAATTATAGAATGGTTTGGATTTTGTCCTTTATATAACTTTGTTGTTCCATTTTTTCCGCCAACTGCAAAATTTAAAATATCTATATTACTTATTTTACAATCTTTTATGTTTTTCTGAAGATTTACAAAATTATTTTTATTGGGTTCTACCGATATAATTTTTGATTCTGAACTTGTGTTTAGATGAGCAAATATCGAAAAATATCCATAATGTGCTCCTATATCTATAATATTAACTTGCTTGTAAAAAGGGAAATAGTCTGAATATTCTCTTTCCGCAAAAATTGATTTCAGAATACCAAATTCATTTTTATTAGAATTATAACTAATTGCAAGATTATTTATTCTGCAAATATCCTGAAAATGACTTTTTTTACTTTTTAAATAATGTTTTAATGTATTTATCATAATTATAATTTAATGAAATCTAAATCTAACTTAATTCGTAACCTTTTTTGCTGTTGATAAAAATATAAAAACAAGCACAATATTAAAGCAAACTCCCGTAACAGAAAATAATATTAACGACATTACGATACTTTTAAAAAAGTAGAAACCCGAAAATATTGATAAAAAGCGACCTGATAAAAGCAGTAAATCGTAAACCAACATAATTTTTTGTTTATTAAGTACTACAATAATTGACGAAATTGGTGAATTCAATACCGAAATAAACAATGCGGGAAGCAAAATCCGTGAATATTTTCCTGCTTCTACCCAGCCTTCACCAAAGAAAAATTCGAAAAAATAAGTTGCAACAAAAATAACTGACGACAACAACAAACTCATATAAAGCAAGTTTTTGTATGTCTTCTTAACCAAAGAATAAAATTCATCACGTTTATTGTTGTATGTATCACTAAGTTTTTTGTAGAAAACCTGACCGAAAGATTGCAAAATTAATCCAAAAGGAGTTCCTACAATTCTGTTAGACAAACCATAATATCCTGTTAAAGTTAAGCCGTAAAGATTTGGTAACAGAAAACCCGGCATTTGACTCGAAAACGTGTTTGCTAAACTTATTAAGGTATTGTACTTTGGTATATCTTTGTATTTTTTCAGCAAAAACATCATTCGACTTAATGAAATAAATTTTGTTAAGGTCTTAATATTCCTATAAGAAGCTCTTAGAAAATAAAATAAAGATATAAACTGACCAATCAACATTCCGGGGATAAGACCTATGAAGTTTATTTCACTGTATCCTATTAATATCTGTGCAACAGAGCCAGAAACTGATTTGTTTATACGGGAATATGAAATTTTATCGTAATTCTGAAAACGATTGTTCCAGTACGTAAACGAATCGATTAAGCCTAGCGAAAATACTCCCGGTGCAATTAAATATACGAAATTATTTAATCCTCCATCTTCAAACAAATTGTTGATACTGTTTTTTAATAAAATAGTTATCAGTAAAATAATTAACGACATTATTGTTATAACTATAATATTGAGTATAAGTAAATTTATTGCATCTTTGTCTCGTTTTGGAAGGAGAAGTGTAATTTCGTATCTTAACGTTACAAGAATTTTTAAAGTAGCAATTACTGATGTGAAGAGGGTTAGTATTCCAAAAAAACTTTCGGCATAAATTCTTGTCAAAAATGGAGTTATTCCTAAAACAATCAACTGAGCTATTACAGTTCCAGTAAACAACGTTAAAAATTGTCTGATAAACTGATGTTGAAGGATTTTCTGAAAATATTTTTTCATTATAACTTGGTAGTCAAGTCTATTATTTAAGTTAATCCAAATTCTTTATGCTTGCTTCTTAATCCTTTCCCAACTTCAGAATAATCTTGTTCTTTTATAAACTCAACCATTAAATTTCCGCCAACCAATATTTTTGGATTAATCGCCAATCTAAAAATTTCTCTATATACCTTTTTTCTGGTTTCATAGTCGTAATCCTTATTTTTCTTCATATTTAATTTGTAAGTAAACAAATTAGATAAAAATATGAATGGGTAAAAAACCGGAAATAATAGCAAAGATGTTAATTTGGTTCTTGTAAAATGAAATTTTTTTATTCTAAATCCTGCAAGTTTTGTCAAAACTCTAAGTTTTTGTATTCCAATTAAAAATATATGTCCAAAATATATTTCTTCTGTAATTTCCTGTTTCGACATCCAAATACTGTCGAGTTCGTTTGGAGGCATTGTTGAGTTAAATCGTTCGCATTCCGACAACAAATAACTTACTTTAGCACGTAGATTGGAATAATTTGGAGTAGTAATCAGAAGTATTCCATCATTTTTAAGAACTCGGTTAAATTCTTTAAATGCTTCAAACTGGTCGCTGAAGTGTTCAATACCTTCCTGACAAATTAAAGCATCTACTGCTTTGTCTTTAACAGGAAGACCAGTACGAATATTAGCTCTTTCACAAACAAGTCCTTCTATATCAAAATACTCTGGGAACAAATCCATCGGAAACGGAATAGCTCCTACTTCTTTTAATATTCTTGAAGTTATTCCATTTCCTGACGGAAAATCAATTACGTTTTTATCCTTATATAAATTTTTGTTTGATATTAAATATCTTTTTACATAGTATTTTATACTTTTAGGATTATCTTCGTATTTCATTTTTGAAGTTTTTTGTTTTGCAAAAACTTAGTCATCACCTAATTAATTTGTCCGCCGTTTTTCATTTCCTTAACGGGAGAAATAAACGACAGTTCACCATCAGGATTTTCTGCCATAAGTATCATTCCCTGAGAATCTATGCCTTTTATTTTTCTCGGTTCCAGATTTATAAGAATGCTTACTTGTTTTCCGATAATATCTTCGGGTTTATAATATTCTGCAATTCCCGAAACAACAGTTCTTTGGTCAATTCCTGTGTCAATTTTAAGTTTCAGAAGCTTTGTAGTTTTCGGAACTTTTTCGGCTTCGATTATTGTACCAATTCTGATGTCCATTTTCTGAAAATCATCGTAATTTATGTTCGATTTTTGAGGAGTTGTTGTTGAATTTTCCATTAGATTTTTCTTTTTGGTTGCTTCAAGTTTATCTATTTGTTTTTGAATTTCTTCGTCTTCTATTTTACTGAATAGAAGAGTAGCAGTTGCTATTTTATGTCCGGGTTTAATTAAATCGGTAGAACCTATTTTATCCCAACCTATTTTCTCAATGTTCAAAAATTCTCTTATTTTCTGAACTGTGAAAGGTAAGAAAGGCTCAAATAGTATAGAAATATTTGCTATAATCTCTAAAGATATATTTAAAATAGTTTTAACTCTTTCGACATCTTTCTTGTAAACAGTCCAAGGTTCGGTTTCGGCAAGATACTTATTACCTAAACGAGCCAAATTCATTGCAAAATTTAAAGCTTCGCGGAAGCGATATGTTTCAATACTTTGTTCGGTTTCGGATTTTATTCTTGATATTTCAAATAAAGTCTTTTTATCTAAATCGGTAAGTTCATCCTTTTCAGGAACTATTCCGTTAAAGTATTTATTTGTAAGAACAACAGCACGATTAATAAAGTTCCCCAAATCGGCAACAAGCTCGTTGTTGTTACGATTCTGAAAATCTTTCCATGTAAAGTTATTGTCTTTTGTTTCAGGTGCATTTGCAGTAAGAGTATATCTTAAAACATCTTGCTTACCCGGAAAATCTTTCAGATATTCATGTAACCAAACTGCCCAGTTGCGTGATGTTGATATTTTATCGTTTTCGAGATTCAGGAATTCGTTCGAAGGAACGTTTTCAGGCAGAATGTAACTTCCTTCTGCTTTTAACATTGCAGGAAATACAATGCAATGGAAAACAATATTATCTTTTCCTATAAAATGTACAAGTTTAGTTTCTTTATCTTTCCAGTATTTTTCCCAATCGGGTGTAAATTCTTTTGTTGCAGAAATATATCCTATAGGAGCATCAAACCAAACATACAGAACTTTACCTTCGGCACCTGCGACAGGAACAGGAACACCCCAATCCAAATCACGACTTACTGCACGAGGTTGAAGACCTAAATCTAACCACGATTTGCATTGTCCGTAAACGTTGGTTTTCCATTCTTTATGTTCTTCCAAAATCCATTGACGCAAGAAACCTTCGTATTGGTCTAAAGGTAAATACCAGTGTTTTGTTTCTTTCAATACAGGTTTTGAACCCGATACAACCGATTGAGGATTTATTAAATCTGTTGCATTTAGTGATGTGCCGCATTTTTCGCATTGGTCGCCATAAGCACGTTCGTTATTACAATGTGGACAAGTACCTGTAATATAACGATCGGCAAGAAATTGCTTAGCCTCTTCATCATAATATTGTGCCGTTGTCTGTTCAATAAAACCGCCTTTATCGTAAATTGTTTTAAACATTTCGGATGCGGTTTCGTAGTGTATTTTATTTGAAGTACGCGAATAAATATCGAAAGATACTCCGAAATCTTCGAATGCTTTTTTATTAAGTTTGTGATATTCATCAACAACCTGTTGTGGAGTAATACCTTCTTTTTTAGCCTTTAATGTAATTGGAACACCGTGTTCGTCCGAACCGCAAACCCAAATTACATCTCTTCCTTTTAATCGTAAATATCTGACATAAATATCTGAAGGAACATAAACTCCTGCTAAATGTCCTATATGAATAGGTCCGTTGGCGTAAGGTAACGCCGATGTTACCAAATATCTTTTAATTGAATCCATTTTTGCTTGTTTCTGATAATTTAAGTTTGCAAATATAAACTATTATGTAAAATTAAGGATAAAATAGTTAAATAAAAGTTATGAAAAACAAGTTTTGATATACTTTGCGTAATTATCAGTTAATTGGTTAATGTAAAAATAATACAAATTATTTACTTTATTTTTATAAATCTAATAATCCTTGTTCGTTATCATCATAAGCTTGATATTTTGCTGATTTTACAACTTTATACTCTTGTGTTTTTGGAATATTTAATCTATGGTTATTTAAAATATCTTTTACTGAAACAATTAAAACTTTTGGGAATTCTAAATTAAACATTTTATTTTCGTATATACCTTGTTTTTCTGCTTCTTGTATCATGTCTTTTGTCGGTTCATATAGCGTAATAAATATTCCCATTACTGCATTTTCACGTTGCATTACACCTATTAAATCTCTTACATAACTTGGCTTTGGTTTTAAATCAGATTTAACACTGAAAACAATTTGTTTTAATTCTTGTTCTTGCTTTTTATCACCTTTAAAATCCTGAATATATGCAATACCATCTATACCTCCATCTTTGCCTTTTTTTTCATTTATTGCTGCTCTGTTTTTTGAATATGTTAAAACGCACCATTTCTCAAATTCTTTTCGTGTTCTGTCATCAACTTTGTTAGCCAAAGCAATTGCACTTTCAATATCTTTTGGAATACCGTTTAATTCAATATCCATTTTTTGAAACTTATTTTCCCCAAAAGATTTTTCAAGTCTGTGTAATATTAAACTTATACTTTGAAAAGTAATGTCTATACCTATCCAAGTGCGTTTTAACCTTTCGGCAACAGCAATTGTAGTTCCGCAACCACAAAAAGCGTCTAAAACAACATCTTTTTTGTTAGTACTTGTATTTATAATTCTTTCGAGCAATGTTTCCGGCTTTTGTGTCGGATAACCTAAACGCTCTTTATCGTGTGAAGATAAACTGTAAAAATCAATCCATGTATCTTGCACTGTAAGACCTTCTACATTTTCTAAGAACTGTTTATATCTTGGAACTCCGTTCTTTGTAAAATATATAATTCCGGAATTTATTGCTTCGTTAATGCGTTCTTGCGTCCATCGCCAGTGCGTACCTTTTGGCGGATACAATAAATTGTTTCCAAAATATTTTGGTTCACCTTGTCCTTGAGCATTCATTGAAACAGAACGATACTTCTTGCCTGTTTTATCATCGGTCAAGGTATAATTTTTCTTAATATATTCATCGTCATAAGGAATAAACTGTGTGTTATATGTATATTTATCAGACTTTGTATAAAACAGAAGAACATCATGAATCCAACCAAATTTATAGCCGTCATTATGACTATAATGTCTTCTCCAAATTATTTCATTCTTAAAATCTCCGCCTTTTGCACAAAATATTCCATCGCAAACAAGTTTAAGATAATGACTTGCAGTAGGGTCGCAATGTAAATAAAAACTACCTGTATCTTTTAAAACCCTGTGTATTTCAGCAATTCTAATAGTCATACTTACCAAATATGCCATTAGACTACCTTTATCAATGACATTAACAAGACCTTGCATTAACATTATTGTTTGTTTAGAGTATAATGCTTTTTCGTTATCATAAATTTCATTTAACTCTTTTTCTGTCCTTGTATTCCATTCCCAAGTGTCTATAAATGCTTGAGATTGTGCTTTATCCTCTTTACCTTGATTTAAATAAATCTGATTATAATTTCTTTTAGAATTAAATGGTGGGTCTATATAACATAAATCTACTGTTTCATCTTTTATGTATTTTCTAAGCACATCTAAGTTATCACCGTAATAAAGTTTATTTGACATATATTAATAATTATGCTATAAAACATATTTTATTTGCACTTGATAATATCATTTATTATATTTGCAAAGAATTTAAAACGCTAAAATAATACATTTTTACAATTATTCAAATCAGTTAATAGTTTTAATTTGAACTTAACTTGACACAGATTTATTTTATAAATATAACTTTAAAAATACAGCTTTAGCAATTGCAATTCTATTAATCTTATCAAATTCTACTTTACGAAGCTTAAAAAATTTCATATTCAATGTATTTTATGATTTAATACCTACAGAGGAGGCGAATATTGGTAGAAATATTCATAACCAAAACCTGTGGCACTACGTACGCAGTGCAAATACGTTGGCATAATTTAATTTCTACCAATATTTTACCTCTACGAGGTATGTATTTGATTAATTTTTAATTATAACTTCGTAAAGTAGAACTTATAATGTTTTTTAATAGTATAAACCAAAAAAAACATTAATAATTATTATAACTGTTTTCACTTACTCTTTTCAGTAAAAATAAATCTTTAATATTAATCGCCGAATTTTGTTTAATTAATTGATAGCGTAAATTAATAATGACTTAACATTAAAACAAACCAAACTGTCATTCAGTATGGAACTCTTTGATGTATGCAGTAAAGTAATAAAAGTATATCTGGAAAACTGAATGTTAATATGTTACAACAAACATACTTTTTATTTCAAACAGTGCAAAATTGCACGAGTTCATTTATTCGCTATCGCTTATGAAAAAGTTCATGATGACGTAAATTTTGATAAAGTCACTACTTTTGTACGCTACCATTTTTTTAATGTTAGTATTTCAATTACTCACTTCGTTTCTTGAGAATAGTTTAATCAAGTTTTTCGCTGTCGCTCAAGAGAACTTTTTTCACGACTAAAAGAAGTAATAGTTCGCAATGCGATGACATATTTTTCTATTTAAGTTTATTTACCTTTGTGATTAAAACGGACAATCATTTAAAAATAAAACATAGTAAAAGTATATTAATTGAATTTAATAATTACATTTGCAACCTTTTTTTAAAATTATTAAATATTAACTTAAAAAACAATTATTATGAAAAGAATAATTTATTCATTTGTTGGCTTATTATTAGTAACTTTAATGTTTTCGTGTAAACAAGCACCAGAAAAAATGGTATTGGGAAGTTGGAAATTGGACTCTGTTGCAATTACAAACCTCGACGAAGTTGTAAAATACAATTTTGATGCAATGCAAACTTCTATAAACGATCAAGTGCTAAGTACCGAAGAACAAATAAAAGCTTTAGATCCTAAAGATAAAAAGAACACCGAAGCTATTGCTCAATTACAACAGCAAAAAGCCAGTTTTGAATCAGAAAAACAAACTTTTACTGCTGAAATGGTTAAAGATGAATTATTAAGTTCTTACACTTCAATGAAAGGATTTGCATATACTTTTAACGAAGACAAAACTTTTACATTTGCTCCTGACGGAATGGGCGAAAATGGTAATTGGACTATGGCTGAAGACGGAAAAACTATGACAGTTACCGGCGAAACAGGTTATGAAACTACAATATTAGTTCAGGAATTAACAGAAAATAAACTTACTATCAAATATCAATACAATTACGAAGGTATAGAAGGTGTATTTGAAGACGTTATTTACTATTTTGTAAAATAATTATGTTATTAGCAAATATTAAAACCTGCCGAATTATAAAATCAGGCAGGTTTTTTTTTGTTATCTATCAAAAAACATTTTTCAACATCAATTCAAATAACAAAGTTTAAACAATTAAACATATTCATTATTTCTTATTCTGTCAATTAGTTCGCATTCTGCTTTCAACCAGTATTCAACATCTTTGTTAACCTGACAATTATTTTCTAACCAAATAAGATAAGCTCTTTTACTGATTTTTTCGGAAGATGGACGGTCGCTCATAAAATGGACACAAGAATTGTTGGAGCTGTCAAAAGGTGGCGAACCGAAAAAATCTTGCCGAGCCAGAATTATTCCGGTAAATCTTAGACAATTAGTCTTTAAAGTACATTTGCCACCATTACACATTAAAACATCGTAAGGCATAGTTTTGCTTTTAAAATTTAACACCGTTTTATTAAACACAGTCAGGTTTTGCTGATGCTGACCGGTTTGCTGGTTTAAACACTATCTGGTCTTGCAGACTCTGAAAGGTTTAGACTTGTTATCTATTACAAATATACAGAAAACAATTATTTATCTGTAACAATCTAATCAAAACCTTCGGAATATAATAAAATATTCCTTGCATATTATTATAATTCAATTATAAAACAATTTTTATATATTAAATTTGATTAAATTTCGATAGAAACAGTTTCAGTTTTAAAAATAATGAGTCGCCAAAGGTTCTGAATGCTCCTCTATAGGTTCTTAGACCTCCGCCAAAGGTTCTGAATGCTCCTCTATAGGTTCTTAGACCTCCGCCAAAGGTTCTGAATGCTCCTCTATAGGTTCTTAGACCTCCGCCAAAGGTTCTGAATGTTCCTCTATAAGTTCTTAGACCTCAGCCA
>Ga0316608_1000434_pt1 | contig 20262 bp, 18 predicted proteins | sample MIS2016152B_MG_FD_207673 | JGI IMG/M metagenome (GOLD analysis project Ga0316608, IMG submission 207673) | Microbial mat bacterial communities from Middle Island sinkhole, Lake Huron, Michigan, United States - MIS.2016.152B | ecosystem: Environmental > Aquatic > Freshwater > Lake > Sediment...
TAGCAAACAAAAACATACAGTTAAATAAAAAAGTATTTACAATTTGAAAAATCTAATTATAAATACCTTAAATTTAGCAATTTAAAAATTAACCTGATGGCTATGGTGAAAACACCTGACAAGTGCAACATTATCTGCACATTTCAGGTGTTTTCACCTGAAATTTAGACATCAATTAATGATTGACATGACACTAGTCGTTATTCAAAATAAATCAATAATTTTCTTTTCTAATTTGCTCGAGTACTACTTGCATATAATCAATGTCTTTTTGGTTAGATTTTTTCCCATTAAGTGCTTCTAAATAATAATCCAGAACAAAAAAGCCATTTTGTTCTTTTGAAAAAACAAAATCCGTTGGCGGAACAAAAAATGTATCTTCCTCATAAATTGGTCTGTAATTAAGTCTGATTTTTGACAATTTTTTAATATATTCGGTATCGGTTAACATGTCTTTTGAAAATTGATTTTTTAATCCGTTAATTTCTTCAATCATTGATGTATAATTGCCAACTCTTACTTTTATTTCGTAACCCAAATACTGAAATTCTTTAAACAAAAAGTATTCATAATCAATAGAATCGCGAATATTATCATAAATTATTTCAGAATATTTTGATGATATTTCAACTGGAAGTTCTTCGTATTCAAATTTTTTGTTTAAAATTACAATATCATTCTTTTTTTCGGCACAAAGAATAAATTTTTCGCCTTTATCAAAATCATCAACCACAGAATTATGGTATAAAATCCATTTTCTAATCCGATTTTGTCCAAGTTGGTATAAAGTTTCATCTTTTTTAAAAGTATAAACAATATGACCATCATTGTCAACAAAAAAGCGTGTATTATTATTGTCAAGCAATGGTTTACAGTATTCAGGTGAAATTATATAATTTGTAAACATCTGCTCGTCATATTTTTTTATATCAATAATATTTTCGAGCATTTTCTCTTTAAGATATTGAGGATAATTTTGTGAAAGAACATTTTTATTATCAATTACAATTTTTTCTACTTGCTGAAATTGATTGCTTTGAAGAAAATTATTACTGAATTTATTTTGAAGATTTACTCTTATAACTTCATTCATAATTTCGGAATAATCATCGTCCTCAGGAAAAAACTGAGATAAATATTTATCATATAATTTTAAACCTGATTTTAAACATTGAACGTATTTGTGTTTTTGTGGCAAATTACTTCTATGCCAACTTGATGCTTTTAACGCAATATCAGCGAAATTAAGATTATCAGAAAATCCGATTACTACTTTAGAACGTGCAATTGTATAGCTGTAAACCATTTGCTCGGTTAACCACGAGTAATATTTTATTTGTCTGTTGTTTACATTTAATTCGTAAAACTGGTCATAAAAATCGGGACTTAAATTTCTGTAATAATTTGCTGTTTCATAATTTAATTGTAAAGCACCTACATCTTCCGGGTTTATTAAACCTTTTGTCGAAACAACACCTGCATCTGTTTCGATACCATAACTTTGGTAAGTTTCATTATTTCCAAGAGAAAGTTTTACCAAATTCATAATGTAGCTCGGAAATTTTCCGGGAAATTGTTTTTCAATCATAAACGTAGAATACATCATTGCATACATAACCAAAACATCAGGTAATGGTACAACTACTACTTTATGAGAACGTTGAGTTGTTTCATAATTTCCTGTACTATCAATTTTTGTTTCGGAATAAAATATGGTATCGGTATAATTTTTAAGAACTTCCGGAATTTTATATATTGATGGATTTGCACGATAATATACATTTTTAGAATATATTTTTTTCCAGTATGCCCATTTTATCTGTTCTTCGATGCTAAGCGAGTTGATATAAGATTCCCAAGCATTTACTTTGTTATAAATATAATTTTCAGCACTATCAACCGGCATATTCATTCCTGCTATTAGTTTATAATAATCAGGACGGGGCATTTTATAAATTCCATCATAGTTTTCAATTGGAGAAATGAATTCAGGTAAAAATATTTTGATATTTGAAACATCATTAATATGCACATAACCAGTTACTTTTGTCGTATTTTCAGGAACATAAACCAATTCCCATTTCTGTCCGGTAAATATTTTAGATTCATAACATTTTGATTTTGTACCATCAAAATATTCTATTTCAATTACTCCTTTTTTTTCTGTTTGATTACCACCTTCGAGTATTTCAAATATTTCTGAAATATTATTATATACTTTGAAATTTGTTGTACCTTTACCAGCCGAATTTAATTGAATAACAGATGAATCAATCAAAATATCCGGCAACGGAAAAACCAATTCATCTATCGAAACCGGTTGTTGTAACTTTGAAAAACTGATATTGCAAAATTCATCAATTTCACTATTATAGTAACAAGTCAAATAATCAACTTCTTCTGATTTAATATTTTCGCCAAAAATTTCATTCAATAAGATTGTAGCCATCTGCTTTTTAGTTTCGATAGTCAAATGAATTCCATCAATCTGATATTCAATATTGTCAAGTTCAATATTAGTTTCAAAATGAAAATCAAGATAGTTTTTGAGATTTTCGATTTCAGTATTTAAATTTTGTCTTGAATCTAATAAATCCTTCTTGTCAGATGTCTGAATGTCAATACCAATAATTCCAATATCACGATTTATTTCTTTTATTGATTTGTATATTTTTTCGAGTCCTCCACTAATTGCATGTTCCGGACTATTTCCTCCGGCATATACAATTATATGAGTTGAATTTTTAATTGCTGACCTTAGATTTTCATTTTTCTCAAGAAGTATAATCATCTGGTTTGTAGTTCTTCCAACTTCGGATTCGTTATAAACAGCAAAATTTGGCAACGAGTTAAGTATTTCTCCAATATTTTTATTTCCGGCTGTGTTGGAGTCTCCAAAAACTACAACTTTGTAATCAACAGAGTCTTTGTATATATTATCATAATATTTGAAATCAAAAGAAGGAAAAAATGTTTTTCCAAATGCAGAATTGTTATAAAAAATAATTGGTAGTAATAATAATTGAAATAAAAACTTAGCCATATAATTAGTAGAAATGTATTAAATTGTAATAAAATAACGTGATAATCTGTTATTTAAAATTATCGAAAAGTAAGAAATTTATTTTATTGCCGGTTACGTATAAAAAGGAAAAAAGCAATATTTAAAAAAAATAAGTCATAATAAAAAATTGAATTTCAATAAATTATAATTTATCTATCTGTTCTTTGCTTAATCCTGTTTCCTTTATGATGTCCTCAATTGGTTCACCATATTTTTTCATTTTTATAACTAATTTAATTCTTGATTCTTCTTCTCGTTGTTTAGCTTCTTCTTCTCGTTGTTTAGCTTCTATTTCACGTTGTTTAGCTTCTTCTATTTGTTTTATATATTTTGCTTCCTGTCTTTCAAAAATTGTGTCAATTTCGTCTTCAGCTTCAAGTTGACGCCGAAATTCATCGTCAGATAATGGTGTTTGCAGATATTTTGCAATTTCGGCAAATTCATCGGGAATATCTTGTAAATCTAATATATACTTATATTCGGTACACCATGCTTGATTAAAAAGTACCAAAAATTTTTCGAGTATTGATTCCCTTTTTTCTGGCAATCTAGTAACTTGCAGAATATGAGAACTGTGATTTAGGAGTTCTATAAATTCGCTTTTTAAATTTAAAGTTTTTTTGTTTACTGAATTGATAACATTGTGGTTAACAGAAACTGCCAGATAAGGAATATCAATAACATTGTAACCTAAAATATAAATTGTTATAATTGGATAACTAACTTTAATATCCTCATTCAGTTTGTTTTTTTCATATTCGGGTTTAAGATAATTAGCACCAAGATATGCTCTAAAACGTTGTATATCTGTAATATATTTAGATTTTTGAAGTTCAATTAATACTTTATGCCTTGTTCCATCAGGTTTTTTTATAATTGCTTTAAAATCTAATCTGAAAAGTGTTAACTGTCTTTTTTCGTCTGCAACTACTGTTTCTTGCTGGCTTAAATGTAATTCTTCAACCGTTTCATCAAGTATTATACTCAAGATTTTTTTTGCAAATCTCTCATTTTGCATCAGATACTTAAATGCTTTGTCGTATAACGGATTTACAATTTTCATGATTTTTTTGTTGCAAAGATAGTTATTTTTCTCAATTTTGTTGAAATTATTTTAAATCACTTTTTGCAAAAAAAATAAAATCAAAGCAGAAATTTTTCCATTATCAATCTTCAAACAATTTAGACAGGTTACTCTGGTTATCAGAATTTAATGTTTTGAAAATATCGTTTTCAACTTCTTTAAAATCTTCTTTTCGTTTTGTAAATTCAATTTTTTTATTGTTTAGAAAACTTATTGTATCACAAGATGTTTGTAGAATTTCGAAAATATGAGATGTAATAATTAATGTTTTTCCGTGTTCTTTTAGTTTAAATAATATATTTTTAATTGTCTGATTTGTTTCTAAATCAATACCATTAAAAGGTTCGTCTAACAAATAAATTGGCTTGTCGAACGATAAAACCGACATAATTGCAAGTTTCTTTTTCATTCCGGTCGAATAACTTTCGATTAGATTATTTAGCGGGAGTTTAAAAATATCGTTCCATGCTTGAATATTGAATTTTTTGTTCGAAAATTTAAATATTTCGAGATATTCAGCCCCTGTAATTTTTGAGTAAAAAAAGTTTTCGGTTTCGAGAAATGCAATATCTGCTTTATTTACAGGTGTATTATTAAATAAAATTTCGCCCGAAAATGGTTTTATATTTCCAAAAATAATATTCATCAAAGTAGTCTTACCTGAGCCATTTAAACCAACCAAACCATGAATTTCGTTTGAATTTAATTTCAATTCGAGATTTTTAATCAGTTCTGTTTCTTTTTTGTACGAAAATTCTAAATTATTAATCAACAACATACATGTAATTTTTTAGATTATTTAAGGCTTTTATATAATTTCTGATTATTAAAAAAATGGGTATTGGAAATAAAAATGGTTTTGTAAAACACAGACAAAAAATGACAATTAAAATTATATTTCCTTTTAAAAGTTGATTTGGTTCATAGGTTGAATATTTTGTCAAAATCGAAAATGGCAGTAAAATAGAAACAGCAAAAATTACAAATATTATAAAAAAGAAATGTTCATAATAAATTATAACATATAGCAAATATACTGGTGAATATATTAAATTGAATAATACTATTGCTTTTACAATTTTTTTAACAAGATATTTTTTTGCCGAAAGCATAAAGCCGTTTAACAAAAGTTCGGATTCGCTTTCCATATAGAAAGATGTAATAATTAAAGCATTAATAGCAATTGGGATAATTATTCCAAGTTCGTATTTTGCCAACGCAAAAGAACAAATATAAACTACAAGAACTAAAAACCAGTTTTGTCTTAAACCAGAATACCACTCAAAATTTAATGAATTTAATATTCTGAAATTTATTATTTTAAATCTTTCCTGAAATCCACTTTTAAATTCAAAATTTTTATTATTCAGAGAAATTATAAATATTGTAAATAAAATTAATAAAACTGGAATATATTGACTTGAAATTAACATTGCGACCAAAAAAGGCAAGATAATCAACAAATATTGAGTAATATAAACAAAATATGAATTTACTAATATACTTTTAAGAAATTTTTTGTCTTTCCTGTTAATGTGAATTGAAAATATTGAAGTAACAATTAAAAGCGAAATAATATAAGTTTTGTTATTATCTAGTAATGAAGAAAATCCTACAAAATAAAAAAGCAAAAACATAAAAGCTAAAATTATAACTCTAATAATTCCAATAACTTTTAAAGTTCTGAAAATACGCTTGATATTTAGTTTTAGAAAAAATATGTGCATTATAAATTCCTGAATATTTTAGTCAAAAGTATAAATAATCTATAAAAATAAAAGTTAATATCATGTAATGAAACTTAATTCTACTTTAACAGATTAAAAAAAGTATTGCAATTTCAATTAAATTAGATGTTTAATACAATAACAAACCTTTAAAAGTCTAAAAAATGTCATCGTGAACTTTTTCATGAGCGATAGCGAATAAACGAACTTGTGGAACTTTTTCAGCGAAGCTAATTGAAATATGGAAAATTATAAAATGTTAATATGGAAATCCGAAAGTTTTTCAGATTACTCACTGCGTTTCGTGAAAGAGTTTTCTTTTTATAACTTTATTTAATACATCCACAAGATGCTTTCAGCATGACATTTAACAAAACAAACAAATCTGTTAAAGTAGAATTAAATTGTATTATTATTTTATGATATAATGCAAATCATCAAATTTAACAAAATTTTTATAATATATTTTTTTATCATTTTTTAATATGTATGCAGGATTTGAAGGGGAAATGTTTGCTCGAATTAAATTATATATTTGGAGATGACTCATTTTTACACAATTAATCTCTAAATCTTTTTCGGAAATTGTATTGTTATAACTTGAAATATTATTATCTTGTTTTTCCAATAAAAGATTATCAGTCAATAACATTGGTAGAATTTCTTTTATCAATTTAAATTTTGCAATCTGAATTTTTTCGGACAACAAAACCCACGTGTCTGTAAAGTTAATTTCGACAGTATTTTGAGCTATAATATTTCCTGTATCTACATTATTATCAATTTGATGTATTGTTACACCTGTCAATTTTTCGTCTTTCATTATTGCCCAGTGGATTGGGTCGCAACCTCGGTTTTTTGGTAATAACGAAGCGTGAATGTTAAAAGCATTAAAATTAAATATTTCCAGAAAACTGGCTTTGAAAATTAATGGATACGAATTGCTTACCAATAAATTACAGTTGTACTTTGATAACTTTTCAAGAAATTGAAAATACTCAACCGAATTATTTTTTGGGTGAACCAAGTATGGAATTTTATAATATAATGATATTAATTTCACATAGTTAATACTGTCAGCACGATTGTAAGGCACAATCATTACTTTAATATTTTTTAAAGGCAACGTTTTTAATAATTGTCTAATTCCAAAATAATTACCGGCAATAGCTATTTTTTTGTGTAACATAAATTAAATCAATAGTTCGTTAATTTTTTAATCCACAAAGTATCTACAAAATTTTGAATTATAAATAATTAAATGAAAAAATAATTATAGATACGAAAATTTCAATACTTTTTTTGAACTATTTTACTTTTTTTATTGTGGTTAAAATTTTATCAGAATTTTCAATAAATTTTGTGTAGTTTAGTTCGGTATTTGAATTGTAGCTAATTGCCATTGCTGCAATATTTTTAAATTCGTAGGGGTCGTGAAAACCGTAGATATTGAAGGCTACTTTTGTGGTGTTTATTACTGCGGTGCCTTTGTAATAGTAACAATTAAAATTTCCTCCGCAGGTAAAACTATTGACTGGTGCAGCTTTAACTACTAAATTAGAAAAACCGGATTCGTCAATAAGCTGGTTTATTATTTCTTTTGGATTGTTAAAATATTGTCCGTTATAGACTTTAATTTTGTAATAAATACTGTCAGTAGAATTTGTCCATGTTAAATCTAACTTGTTTTCGATAAATTTTATTGTTGAATCACTGACAGTGAATTCAATTTTCTGAAGTTCCCATAATTTTGTTATATTTTGTGAATATGATAATAATGTGTTTAAAATTAGTATAATGCAAATAATATTCTTAATCATAATTCTTATTTTTCTCTGATAGTTTCAACTAAAGTACCCATTTCGTAAAGTTCTGTTCTTGATAATTTTCCATCAAGATTATAATGTAGTTTTTTACCTGTAATTAAATATCCGCTTTTGAAAACTCCTTCTTGCTCAAGTTGTCCGTTTTTGTTGTAAAGTTTGTGATAACCGGAACCTGTAAATAATGTTGATGTAACAGTTTGATTTGTATCTGTATTGCTCATATAAACAGAATCAACATTATTGATATTATCGTTAGAAGCGACAAGTAATGTTTCCGATGTGTTTAATATTCCATCTTCATATATTTTAATTGATTTAAGTTCGCCGCTTGCATAATATTCTTTGGCATATCCATCAATTTTTCCGTTTGCCCAGTCGCTTGTAGATTTTATAGTGCCTGTTTCGTAATATTCGCTAATCAGACCGTCTTCGTTACCAGCACTCCAAATACCTTCAATTTTTAATTTCCCCGAATCGTAATAATACTGCTGATTTCCTGAGCGTAATCCTTCTTCATCAAAATTCCATATATAGGCCGGTGTTCCGTTTTCGAAATAAAATTTGTATTCACCAATCCATCTGTTTTCTTTCCAAATACCTTGTTCTGATATTGTTCCATTTTCGTAGTAAATACATGCTTCCCCTTTTTGTTTATTTTTTTCGTATGTAATTTTCGATTTTACATTTGCATTGCTATAATAACTGTACCAAATGCCTTCTTTTTTACTATCAATATATTCTCCTTTTTGCGAAATTTTATTTTCATTATCATAATATACCCATAAACCCTGTTTTAAACCCGATTTATCTGTGTAATTTACAGTATCTTTGTTTAGCGAAATAAAACTCTGTGAATATGTAGAAAATGAAATAATTACAGTTAATATTAAAAGTAAATAATGCTTCATATTATTTAAAGTTTTACAATCATTTTTTAGTGCTTCTTGTATTTTTTCTTACGAAGCTATTAAAAAATTGTTTTGAAATAAAGGATTTTTTTAGTTAATGGTCTAAAATAAATTTTAGATTTTAATCTTATTTTATCCTTTTTTTGTTTTTAATTTACAGTATATTATTAGTTTATGATAATTTTTATGAAAAAATAATTTGTTTGAAGATTAGGATAGCTAATAATGAATTTGCATTTATTTTTAGTTTATTTTTATTTATGTTTTAATTTAAAAATTACTAATAGTTTAACATAGACAAAGCTCAAAAACTTTGTCTAAGTAGATGTTCTAATATTGTAATTTTCAGTTAGATTATATTTTTTAAAAATTTACATTATTTTGATTTTAATTTTACTTTAGCTAGGTTTTCATCTTTTCTGAACTTTACAATTTTTGCAATTAAATTAAAAGGAATTGGTTTATTGTAAGGAAACTGAACCGCACCTTTTGATGTTTTATATTCTGATAATTCATTTTTAAACATCTCAATTCCACTTGAAGCTGGATAAAAACCAATGTGATTTTTAAATGCTGCAAAATAAACCAAAATTCCATGATACTTGAAAGCAGGCATCTGATAACTAATTACTTCTTCAGCTTCCGGAACTTCATTTTTTATTGTAGCTCTAATTTCCTCCAGTAAAATTCTGATTTCTACCGAAAAATCTGAAATATATTCATCAATATTTTTAAATTGTTTTTTTTCAGGATTCATAAAGATTTATTCTTTCGTAATCAATTCTCTTGGAATATTATACGGATTATTTCTTTTGTATTCCGAGTTTCTGTTTCGTTGTACAACTGGATGATTTTGTAAATCGCCTAAATTGTTATTCAGCATTTTAATTAAAATTTGGTCAACTTCTTCATAAGTTCCGGCTTTAATCTGGTCTAAATCGCTGTTTGTAATTCCTAATCCATCTGTTGGAACAGCATGTACACAAGCCATAAGTGCTTCTTTTTGTGCCGAATTATATTCTGTTTCCGCTAAAAATCTTGACATTGCATAAACTTCGGTTTTCCACAAATTCTGAAACATTCCATAATCACCTACATCACCGTGCAAAGTCCAGAATCCTAGTAAAAGTTCTGTGTAATTATCTGTTGATAAAACCATTCCTTTGTTTTTAGCTGCTAAATCATACAAATAAATCATTCGTGTACGTGCTTTAACATTTCCCAAACGGATTTTAAAGTCGTAATCGTTTACATCTTGTTTTTCAATATCTTCAACAAGACTTTTTTGCATTATCATAAAAACTTCAGACAAATCAACTTCTCTGAAATCGGTTCCGAAACTTTCGCCAATCATTTTCGCGCGTTTTATTTCTTCGGGTTTATTGGTTAATATTGTGATACTTCTGCAAATAAGTTGTATGTTTAATTCTTTGCAAACAGGAAAAGCAAGTGCAGCAGTTAAAGCACTATCAATTCCACCTGAAACGCCTAATATTAAAGACTTTAAATTTGATTTTAAAATATAATCTTTCAGAAGTTTTCTGATATTTTCAGTGGCTGTTTTATAATCTGTAATCATAAGTATTAGTTATAAATTATTAATTATGAATTATTTTATAGTAAAGTACATTTTTGCAATTATAATTGAAAAATAATATTATCAAAACGAACTTATTTCAAAAATTTCAAAAAATAAAATTACTTAAATCTTTTTAATAAAAAAGTTCCTAAGCAAACTTTTTTTACATTCATTTTTAATTTATCTTTGTTGTAAACTTTTATGTGAGTTAAGATTTGATGGTTTAAAGTTATTAGTAATTATTTTTACTAATTAATATTTAACGACTTATAAACTTAATTTACAATTAATAATTAATAATTCAAAAAAAGATGTTCGATAAAATTATCAGTAAGTTAAACGGAAAATCTCAGGTGCCTGAACAAACCGGAGGATATTCTATTCAAGGACGAAAACCATCTCAGGAAGATTCTTACTATATCTCTGAAAAGAAGAATGGAAAACAATTAATTCTTGTAGCTGATGGTGTTGGAGGTCATGGACATGGTGATTTTGCCAGTAAACTTGCCCTCGAAATTTTTGAAAACACTTTTGCTCAAAGTGCAAATTTTGGTGATATTCCAGATTTTTTGCGAAAAACTACTTTAGTTGTGGCTGCTATGGTTTTGCAAAAAAGTATGATGGAACCAGAATTTACAAATTGCGGAACAACTTTAACAGGTTTTTTTATCAACGAAAATAAATATTATACTTTGAATGTTGGCGACAGCAGATGTTATCATTATCAGAAAGATATAATGACTCGAGTTACTAAAGACCATTCAATGATTCAGGATTTATTAGATAAAGGCGAAATTACTGAAGAAGAATCATTTGTACATCCGCAAAGAAATATGATGACTTCAGCTATAGGACAACCGCTTTCAATGTTAAAAATTGACATTGAAGGACCTAAAGATATTGACTTTGGCGAAATGCTTTTTGCTTTTTCAGATGGTGTTCATGATGCACTAACTGAGAAACAGATTCAGACTTTGGTTGATAAGCACAAAAAAAACAATGATTTAGCACAAAAACTTGTCGAAGCTTCGTTTGCAGCCGGAGGAAAAGATAATATCACGGCAGTGTATTACAGACATTTGTAAATTTTATTCTTAAAATGTTAATTTATGAACTCAATTATCACAAATAACAAATCAGAAATTGAAAAAATTTGCAAACAGCATAAAATTAAAAAGTTATATGCTTTTGGTTCGGTTTGCACCGATAAATTTAATGAAAAAAGTGATGTGGATTTAATTGTTTATGTTTCTGAAGAAAATCCAGTAGAAAAGGGTGAATTATTATTAAATATCTGGGATAAATTTGAGAACCTTTTCAAGAGAAAAGTGGATTTGTTGACAGACCAAATTATTGAAAATCAAATTTTTAAAAATATTATTGAAAACTCAAAAATTTTGATTTATGGACGAGAAAATTGAAAAGTTACTATATGATATTCATAATTCTATAAATTTAATTCTTGAATTTGTTGGTGAACCCAAAGTATTTGAAACTTATAAAAATGACAAAAAAACAAGAAGTGCTTTCGAAAGACATATTGCAATTATAGGTGAAGCAATTAACAAAATTCAATCTATCAATAATGAAATTCAAATTCAAAATACTAAACAAATAATCGGGTTAAGAAATCGAATAATTCATGCTTACGATAGTATCGACGATACAATTATTTGGGCAATTATAATAAATCAACTTCCAAAATTAAAAACAGAAATTGAAAACTTATTGAATATATGAAATTTGAAAAAAATAAAATAGCATATTATTTTTCAGAAAATAAATCAATTAATCGAATTTTTCTTTTTGGTTCTTATGCCCGAAACGAAGAAACAGAAGAAAGTGATATTGATTTATTGCTTGAATTAAATGATGAAGAAAAAACTGATTTATTTGATTTTATCGGTTGGAAAATTGATTTGGAAAAATTACTGAATAAAAAAGTTGATTTAGTAACAACTGACGGATTATCAAAATTTGTAAAACCTTTTGTTGATACTGACAAAAAATTGATTTATGAAAAAAGATAAATATTCAGACATCGTAAGGTTAAATCATATTATTGAGGCAATTGAAAACATTGAACTTTTTACAAAAGGCATAACTGAACAAGAATACTACAAAGATTTGAAATTACAATCAGCAATAGAGCGAAAAATTGAAATAATTGGAGAAGCTTCAAATCATCTTTCAGACGAACTAATTAACAAATATTCAAAAATCGAATGGTATAAAATTAGGGGGTTCAGAAATATTATTATACATGAATACTTTGGTGTTAGCCAAAAAATTTTGTGGAATACTGTTGAAAATCAAATACCTGTTTTTAAAAATCACATCAAACAAATATTAAAAGATTTAGAATAAATAAAAATGAACAAAACACTTACACTTTTTTTTGAAGAAGATTATCTGATAGCGGCAATAAAACCGTTCGACGGAAAGTATATTGTTATAAATCAGCAGAATGATATAAAATATCCGCTTTACTTTTTTGTTGATTCGGTAAACAACAAAATTGATTTTAGTATTAACTACAAATCTGAATTTCAAGATGCCAAACCAAATTACTTTGGCGATTTTCTTAATCAGATTACTGATAAGTCAAAAAAATATACTTGGTACGAATATGAAACTCATATAACTGATTTACTGATTTATATAATCAATGACATAAGAAATCAGTATTTCGACAATTTACGTAAAGTTGCCGATAACGAAACTATCACCGAAAGTGATGTAATTCCTATGTATTTAGTTTTTTCTGATAATGTTAAAAATGAATCCAAAGAGGTTTTAAAAAATTATTTGTCGAAACAAAATTTTAAAATCGAAGATACAAATAAAACTTTAGCTGAATTAACAGTAATTCATTATATTAATAAAAATAATCTAAAAATTCAGAATAAAGATTTTGCTATAATTGAGGCTCTTGGCACAAATCTTAACATGTCAATAATAAACGTTAAAGACAATATAACAGAACGTAAACATTTTAAGGCTTTTCCGGAATATGGAACAGACCCGAGAGTACATGTTATTGCAAAAAAAATTGTTGATGATATTAATCGGCAGGAAGGATTACTAAGTAGTGCAGAGGATTTGAAAAGTGAGTATAAACGACATCAAACCAAAGCTATAAAAATTATTGAAGCACTTAAAAGTTTTAAAAAACCGTTTTTAACACTAAGTACAACATTTGCAGTAGAACCTAGTCGAAAACTTGTAACTAACTTAGCGTTAGACGAAATTGATAATTTGTGTTTTCTCCATTCACGTCAGTTTTCTAGTTTTCTGACAGACCATTTTCTGCAAGCAGCCAAAATAAAAATTCTTGAACTTGATAAAATTTTTCTAATCGGAAATACGTTTAACAACGACTTGGTTAAAAATGAATTCAGTAGGTTTGGAAACGAAAGACTTGTTTTTTTAAGCGATGATATTTCAATTGTACTTCAGGAAATTTATAATCAAACAAAAGGAAATGAGAATGTTGTAGATGAAGAAGCTACAATGTTTATGCAATCAAAGGAAAACGAATTACTTCATGAAATCAATACTTTCAAAGAAATTCCAATGCTTAATGTTGCCGATTTAAAAGTTGGACAAACTGTTAAACTGTCGAATTTTGACCCGGCTCCCGGAAAAGGTGCTTCAATGAAAATTCTTCAGTATGTAGATAAAAATCAATTTATTGTAAAAGAAAGTACTCGTACATTAAAACCCGGAGATATAGCTGTTCCGGTTACAACATCTTGGTTTAAAGGTGTACAGGTTGATTTAGATATTACTAGAAACGGTACTAAAATCGGAATTTTCAGAACACGACCAATTGTTAAAATTGAAATTAAATAATTTTAATACGAACTGCTATGAAAACTTTTTCAAATTATAAATACATTTTGTTATTTTTCTGTGTCTTAGCTTTTAATATGCAGACAGTTTTTTCACAAAATGTTGACTCTACCTTAAATGACCTTTTAAATAAATATAATATTGAAGAAAATGATTTTCAAAATATTAATCAATCTAAAATTAACAATGATATAAATGCAACTGATGTAGATTTTTCTAAAAATTTACAACAAAACTGGAATCAGGTTTATTTAAACTCATCACAACAACCATCTGTATTTCCAGAAGTTGAACAAAATATTTTGGAAAATGACATAATTGAAATTGGGAATTCAACTATTGAATACAAAATTATTAATGCAGATTATAAATTCAAAAAAAATACTTTTGTTCCCGTAAAATTTTATGTTGATGATAATTATGTAACTAATTACAAAACTGTAGATTTAGATTTTTATGAAACAAATTTATCGATAAATTACGATGTTGCAATTTCAAATTTTAAATCTGATGAGATTGGTACAAATTCTATTTCAATTTTCTGGGATGCTGCAGCTTCTACAAATTATTCTGAAATTATTTATCAATTACTCAATTATAAAACTAATTTAAATTTACCCGATTGGGGTTATTTAATGATGGTGCAGCAATTTTCTGAGCAAATTTCTGAAAATCAAAATAATGCAAATTTACTAACTTGGTTTCTGATGCTTAAATCAGGATATAAAATTAAATTAGCTTATAATCAGACAAATTACTATTGCTTAATTGGTTCTTCAAATACAATTTATGGACTGCAATTTTATGATATTGATGGAATTAGATATTACATAAGAGAATCTAATGTTGAAAATTTACAAACTTACAACGATAATTATTCAGAATCAAATTTTTATGTAAATCTAAATATCGATAAATCAATTAATTTATACGAAAATTTAGTTCAAAAAGAATTTATTTTTTCTTATAATGATACAAAATATAAAATGACTGTTGATCACAATCAGAATATAATCGATTTTTATAATGATTATCCAATGTCTGATATAAAAACTTATTTTGATGCAGCAGTTTCGCCATCAACTAAAGAATCTTTACAGAAAAATTTTACTGAATATCTTGACGGAAAAACTGAATATGAAGCTGTTTCTTTTTTATTGGAATTTGTACAAACCGCTTTTGCTTATAAAAATGATATCGAACAATTTAATCAGGAGAAATATTATTTTCCGGAAGAAATGTTTGCTTACAATTTCTCTGATTGTGAAGACAGAGCCGTTTTATTTGCATATCTTGTAAAAGAACTAACAAATTTGAAAGTTATAGGTTTAAATCTGCAAACGCATATTACAACAGCAGTTAAATTTGATGAGGAAATTGTTGGAGATAATGTTTTGTATAACAACGAAAAGTATATTATTTGCGACCCTACTTTTATTAATGCTCCTGTTGGATATGTAAATCCGAAATATTTGAAAAATGAAATTGAACTTATTGATTTAGAGAATAAACAATATTTTTCTAAAAAAAATACCGAAATTTGGGGTAGAATGCAAGAAATTGGAATTTTTCCTTACGATAATAATCAGAATTTAGTTTTTGATAACGATGGTAATTATTATATTATTGGTTTTTATATTGATAATATTAATTTTGGAGGAAATTTACTAAACGGAGAACCAAATAAAGCAGATTTAATTGTTGCAAAATTTAATTCAGACAATAAAATTATCTGGTATAATGATTTAGAAACTGCAAATGAGGCTTATGGGATTAGTATTAATTTTGATAATCAGAATAATTGTTTTATTTCAGGATTAATTTCGAAGTTGAACAATGGTTATACTGAAAATAATAATCTGTCGCAAACATTCGATGTTTTTATTTCGATGTATAATAGTGTAGGTCAGCCTATTTGGAGAAATTTTCTTGGAATTGATACTGTTAGTTTTGAAAATGGTTTTGTATATACTTCAAAACTATCATTTAATGGTGAATTAATTTCAACTTTAGTTTTAGATAATCCTGAATATTTTTCAAATTATGGAATTGAAATTTACGAAAATAATATTCAAGTTACGGGAATCATAAATAATTTTAATTTGCAAAGTTCTGACGACTTTGTAATAGGCGAAACCAGAAGCATAACAAATACATCTGCAACTATATTAAATAATTGGGAAAACGACAAAAACAGTTTTCTTGAACTGAATTATAACAATTCGGTTGCCGGTTTATTTGCATTTATGAAAGCCATAAAAAGTTCTGGCAACTCTGTAACAGGCTCTCAGGCTGTAAAAATTATTACCGAAAATGATTCTAATCTCAAAAAATCAGCTCCCGAATTATATCTTTCTATTAATAATATTGATAATCTTTCAAATACAGAAGGTGTAATTACTTTTAAAACAAAAAACTCAAATCAAATTTCTTTAAATGATATTGTTATCGAAAATAATGCTAAAATTTCAGTTTCTACTTTTAAAGGTGGAAATACTAAAATAAATGTAATTTCTGGAATTTACTTCAATAATAATCAAATAAATTATAAACTTAATTATCTGAAAATAATTGTTCTAACTGGTGAAGTTATTATCGATTACGATACCGACCACAGTATGGAAACTCAAAATATTGATTCAGATTTTTTAAAAAAATAAAATATTTATTTACAAATACTTAATAAAGGGTTTAAATTTATCATTAAATGGAAAAAAAAGGTCAGTACATTAACAAAAAAAAACGTACTCAAACATCAAATATCACTAAAAACGAAACTATTAGTGAAAAAAAGATTGAAAAATCAGCTCTTAAAACAAACAAACCAATTGATAATAAAAAAATATTTATAGGTCTGATAATTATACTTTTAATTACTTTTGTTTCATATACTCCAACTTTTAAAAATGAGATTACAAATTGGGACGACGATAGATATTTGACTGAAAATCCTTTAATTAAAAATTTAGATGGCAAAACTATTTCCAAAATGTTTTATTCGGGTACAACCGAAGAATTATTCTGGATGGGTAATTATCACCCTCTTACAATGTTAAGTTTAAATTTAAATTATCAGATGCTTTCCGATAGTGATGTTGATGACGAAGGGAAAATTATAAATCCTTTTATATTTCAGTTTACCAATATTTTACTTCATTTAATTAATACAATTCTGGTTTTTTTCTTAATTTTAATTCTCTTTAAAAATTTTCCAATTGCTTTTATAACAGCCTTGTTATTTGGAGTTCATACACTTCATGTTGAATCTGTTACTTGGATTTCGGAGAGAAAAGATGTGTTATATACTGCCTTCTTTTTGAGTTCGTTGATTTTTTATTCTAAATATACCGAAAAATTTGAAGTCAAAAATCTTATTCTTGCATTTATCTTCTTCTTATTAAGTTCTTTCTCAAAAGGACAAGCAGTTTCTTTGGCGGTAACACTTGTAGCAATTGATTATCTGAAAAATAGAAATTTGCTTGACTTTAAATTAATTGCCGAAAAAGTTTTATTTGTCGTTATCGGAATAATTTTCGGTTTAATTGCAATTGAAGCTCAAAAGCAAGGAATGGCTTTACAAGATATAGACCACTATGGAATTACAAAAAGAATTTTAATTGCCTCGTGGGGTTTTTTACAATATTTTGTTAAATTAATTGCTCCTCTTAATTTATCGGCAATTTATCCTTATCCTGATATTATAAATAAAACTATTCCAATATTTTATGCTTCTGGATTGCTTGTTGTTGGTTTTGTTTCTTGGGCTTTATTTTATTATTTCAAAAAATCTAGGGAAATTACTTTTGCAATTGCATTTTTTGTTATAAATATTGCCTTATTGTTACAATTAATTCCGGTTGGAAGTGCAATAATGGCAGACCGTTACGCTTATATTCCTTCAATTGGATTTTTTGTACTTATTGCCTTGATTTATCAAAAACTTTTGGATAAAAAGCTCATTTCTAAAAATATACTTATTGCAATAATTGCTTTGTTTACTGCTTTTTATGGCTATTTAACTTTTGAAAGAACCAAAATGTGGAAAGACAGCATGACTTTATGGAATGATGTAGTTGAAAAACAGCCTCAAGCAGTTGTTGCATGGAATAATAGAGGTAGCCAAAATGATATAAATGCTGCAGTAATGAAAAAAGAACGAAATTTTGAAAAATATACTGAATATAAACTTCAGTCAATAAGTGATTTCACGAAAGCAATTGAAGGAAAGCCAGATTACCAGCATGCGTTCTACAATCGAGGAACTGCAAAAAAAGAATATGGCGAAACTAAGAACGATACTTCATATATTTTAAGTTCAATTGTTGATTTTGATAGTGCAATCAGAATACAACTTGATTTTGGTCAGGCATTTCAGAATAGAGCAATTGCTTATGAATTTTTAGGTGAATACGAAAAAGCTCTTTCAGATTATAACAGAGCAATAGAAATTAACCCTCTCAATTTTGATTTTTATGTTAACAGAGGTGTAATTAAAGGTAAAACAGGCAATTTTGAAGAAGCAATTGCCGATTTTAATTATGTAATTACAAACGAACCCGAAAATTCATCTGCCTATTCAAACAGAGGATTAGCTAATGATAATATTGGAAACCTGGAACAAGCTCTAAGCGATTACAATATGTCGATTTCACTTGACCCCGGAGCTTATACAGCATATTATAACAGAGCATTAGTTAATTTCAGACTTGGAAATAAGCAAGAAGCTATTAACGATTTGACTACGGTTTTAAAAATTGAACCAGATAATGTTGCTGCTTTATACATGCGAGGTACTTATTATATTGATTTAGATTTGAAAGATTTGGCTTGCATTGACTTTTCGGTGGCAGCTAATTTAAATAACGAATATGCAAAAATGATGCTTCAGAAATTTTGTAAATAGTATTTCTTATATCGGTATTATGTCAAACAACTGGACTATAGAATTTCAAGCAAGTAACATTGTTACTAAACCGACATCAAAAAAACCACTGCACCTTTGAGGTGTTTTCACCTCAAAGCATAGAATATCACACAAATAACTAAGTTTAAAATATTTAAAATTCAATTTATTGTGTGATTTAATACCTTAAGACGAATTGAATATTGATAGAAATATTCTTAAACATAACCAATGGAACTCTGTACGGAGTGCACTTTGCATATTTAAATTTCTACAAATATTTTACATTTACGAGGTATGTAGTTTATTTGATTGATGTTTAATAAGTAATCTGACAAACTTATTTGTATATTTAAATTTTGGAATTTATTATATATGAATTAAACATTTTCAAATTGTCTAATTTTCAAATTGTCACATTGCTTAAAACATAAATTAACTTCTTTTTAGTAATTGTGGTTTTTTTTAGTATTTTTGTAACCGTTTTTTACTTAAAATTAAGATAGAAGATATGAATATGTTACTTAAAATACACCCCGAAACTCCATCTGAAAAACAGATTCTAAAAGTTGTTGAAGTGCTTAAAAATGGTGGTGTTGTTATATATCCTACTGATTCTGTTTATGGAATAGGTTGTGATATGAATAATAAAAAAGCAGTAGAAAGGGTTGCTCAATTTAAAGGTCTTAAAGTCGAAAAAGCAAATTTTTCAATTATTTGTTACGATTTGAGTGATTTGGCTGAATATACTCTTCCAATTGATACAAGTCTTTTTAAATTGATGAAAAAAAATCTTCCGGGTCCTTTTACATTTATTCTTCCGGCGAGTAAAAGTGTACCTCGAATTCTGGATAGCTCTCGAAAAACTATTGGTATAAGAATACCCAATAATAACATTGTCCGCGAAATTGTAAAATATCTTGGAAATCCTATTATTACAACTTCGGTGCATGATGATGACGAAATTATTGAATACACTACAGACCCAGAATTGATTTGGGAAAAATATAAAGATCAAGCAGATATTATAATTGATGGTGGTTATGGAAATAACGAAGCTTCAACTGTAATTGATTGTATTGGAAGCGAAATTGAAATAACCCGTCAGGGAATTGGTATTCTTAAAGACTAATCAAAAAAAAACTTCAGTATCAATTACTGAAGTTTTTTTATTTAATCATAATTCGTAAACATTGCCAACTATTTGATGGATTTTAATTAGACTTTATACAAATTAATAATCAAATACTTAATTAAATTAATGTTGTCATTTCATGAACTTTTTCACGACTTTAGGAGTAAATCTTTTTGATGTA
>Ga0316608_1000435_pt1 | contig 20162 bp, 19 predicted proteins | sample MIS2016152B_MG_FD_207673 | JGI IMG/M metagenome (GOLD analysis project Ga0316608, IMG submission 207673) | Microbial mat bacterial communities from Middle Island sinkhole, Lake Huron, Michigan, United States - MIS.2016.152B | ecosystem: Environmental > Aquatic > Freshwater > Lake > Sediment...
GCGATTATATTATCAAAAAGAAAAACATCAACCTCGGAATGGCAGCAGCGTTACCAAACGGAAATTTAATTGTTCCTGTTATAAAAAATGCTGATCAATTAAACCTTGTTGGAATGGCAAAAGCAGTGAACGATTTAGGTAATCGTGCTAAAGCTGGAAAACTAAAACCAGACGACACACAAGGCGGAACATACACCGTTACAAATGTTGGAACTTTTGGTTCCGTTTTTGGAACTCCAATTATCAACCAGCCACAAGTAGGAATTCTTGCTCTTGGTGCCATAAGAAAAGTTCCAGCGGTTATCGAAACTCCCGAAGGCGATTTTATTGGAATTCGTCAAAAAATGTTCTTATCGCACAGCTATGATCATCGTGTTGTAGATGGTGCACTTGGCGGAAGTTTTGTAAAACGCGTTGCCGAATATTTAGAAGCATTTGACATTAATAGAGAATACTAAATATAAAATTTATGCGTAACCCTTTCAATGACAATAAATTGAAAGGGATGCTTAATTTTTGATAAAAACTTTTCAAAGAAACGATAGACAGTAACTACAAAATTTTATATTTGCAGCTATAAAAATTAAAAATGGAATTAAAATTATCTCGTCCAATTTGTTTTTTCGATCTTGAAACCACAGGAATTGAAGTGGCAAAAGATAGAATTGTTGAAATATCAATCTATAAAGTATATCCCAACGGAAATAAAGAAAGCAAAACTTGGTTAGTAAATCCAACTATTCCAATTCCTGCAGCTACAACAGCTGTTCACGGAATTACCGATGAAAAAGTTGCCAACGAACCTACTTTCAATGAATTAGCAACCCAAATTTATAACATGATTAAAGATTCCGATTTGGCTGGATTTAATTCAGATCGATTTGATATTCCGCTTTTGGCAGAAGAATTGCTACGTGCTGGCGTTGATTTCGATATGAAAAATAGAGTTTCTGTTGATGTTCAAACCATTTTTCATAAAAAAGAAGAGCGAACTTTAAGTGCTGCCTATAAATTTTATTGCAACGAAAGCTTAGAAAATGCGCATTCCGCAGAAGCTGATACTATGGCAACATATGAAATTTTAAAAGCACAATTAGAGAAATACAACGATTTAGACAATGACATGAAGTGGTTATCCGAATTTACAACACGTAAAAAATCAGTTGATTTTGCAGGTTTTATTGCTTTAAATAATGAGGGAAAAGAAATTTTTACTTTCGGAAAAAACAAAGGGCAATTAGTAGATGAAGTACTTGAAAAAGAGCCAGGTTATTACGGTTGGATTCAAGGAGCCGATTTTCCGTTATATACAAAAAAAGTGCTTACTGGAATAAAATTACGAAAGTTAAATACAAAAAGTTAGAAGATAAATAGAAGTAAAATAAGTAGTTTTTAGGTTATTTCCAAGTAAACTTCATCATCTCTATAGAGGTTTTTAAAGCTATTAAAGATAATAATTTTATCGTTATATTTGGCTTCAATCAAAAAATAGTTTCCTTTGAAATAGGAATTTAAAACCACAACTTTAATTTCAGAAGTAGCCATTGGCTTTAATTGATAGGGATAAATATATTTTATTTTACCATCTATTATCATCTCATTAACATCGTCAAAAAGAGATGCTGTATAGTAGTTTTTGGGATTTGTATATATATCTTGTGGAGTGCCAAATTGAATTATTTCGGCATTTTTCATCACTAAAACTTCATCTGAAAACGACAAAATATCAGTGCTGTCATGGGTGGCAACCATACAAGTTATTTGTTTTTCTTTTAAATAGGTAAACAATTTTCTTCTTAAATTATTTTTTTTAAAATTATCAATATGACTAAATGGTTCGTCCAACAAAAGAACTTTTGGTTCAAGTGCTAAAACTCTAGCTAAAGCAACTCTTTGCATCTGTCCACCACTTAAATTTTTTACTTTTACATTAAAGAAATTTTCCATTTCTACAATTTCAAGTAAGTCTTTTACTCGATTCCATTTTTTTTTAGAATCAATATTTGATAAGTATTTTCCGATATTTTCTGCAACTGAAATATAGGGCATTAAATCGAAATCTTGTGCTAAATATTTCATAAAATCCATTCCTGGAATGAGGTTGTATTTCGGTCCTAAAACCTCCGTTTGATCCCAAAAAATTTGACCTTCCTCTAAATCATATAATCCGTAAATTAATTTTAAAAGTGTGCTTTTTCCACAACCACTTTCGCCAATAATGCCAAGTGTTTTTCCTTTTTCTAACGAAAATGAAATGTTATTGATTGTTTTTTCTGTTTGATAAGAAAATGAAATTGAATTGACTTGAAGCATTATAAAAGTTTAATATAACAAATGTAATCAATTGAAAATAAAAAAGCGACCAATTGAAATTGATCGCTTTAAAAATTATTTATCTTACTAAAAAAATTATTTTCCAGTTTGGTTTTTTGCATCTTCAACCATTTTTTCATTTGCAGTAATAGCAAATTCTACACGGCGGTTTTGACTTCTTCCTTCTGGAGTGTCGTTTGTTGCAATGGGATCTGCAATTCCTAAACCAGTTGTTGTAAATCTATCTGTGTTTAATCCTTTTGATGACAAATATGATTTTACAGCAGCAGCTCTTTGTTCAGACAAAGTTTGGTTGTACTCTACTTTTCCAGTGCTATCGGTATAGCCATAAATAACAATGTTTGTTTCTGCATAACTTTGAAAAACTGGAACTAATTTATCTAAATTAGCTTTAGCTGAAGCTGTTAAAGTAGATTTGCTTGTATCAAAACGAACCGCATTTTCACCAAGAACTAATCGAATTCCTTCGCCAACTCTTTCTACTTGTGCACCAGGCAATGCAGTTTGAATTTCGCGAGCTTGTTTGTCCATTTTATTTCCAATAACACCACCAGCTACACCGCCAATTACACCACCTAAAACGGCACCCATTGCAGTATTTCCACCTTTTATATTGTTTCCAATGACACCACCTAAAATGGCTCCAGCTACAGCACCAATTCCGGCACCACGTTGTGTTTTATTGGTGTTTTTTGTTGCTTCGCAACCCGTTAAAATAGTTCCAAATACAAACGTGCTTACCAAAAAGTAAATTGTAATTTTTTTCATTTTATTTTATTTTGATTAATTTTTTTTAAATTCATAAACAACCTCTACTAATTTTCCTCCAACATTCACTTTGTCAATTAATTGGAATGATGTTTCTGTTAAATCTGCAACTTTTAAAATATATCCTTCAGTTACCTTTTTTGATTTTGCATCGTTAAGAATTTTCATCACAAAATTTCCTTCTTTGTTCAAATACCATGTAATAGGCGAAGTAAACGAAGAACAACTTGAATTGTCTATAGTAAAACTCCCTTTGTTATTATTGGATATAAATTCCCATTCACTTCCGATAAAACATTTTGAATCGGCTATGTCAAATGAGTTCATTTTGATATAATCAGAACCCGGATAGGTTACAGAAGATATTATAAATTTTCCTTTAATAGTTCGCTCCGATTTGTTGTCTACTTTTGTGTTGGTTATAGATTTTGATTTACAAGCACTTAAAGATACGAAAAGCAACAATAATAATACTTTTTTCATAAAATTTTAATTTAAAAATTATAGTTAATTATATTAATATCCTAATATTATTTTTTAATTATTGCTGCAAATCTACGATTTATTTGTCGAATATTAATTATATTTATGTGTTTTTTTATTCACTACAATATTACGTCAATTTGTCATGACTTTTTTATTTGGTATCGAATTTGAATATTATATTAACAAATTGTTTAACTTAAAAGTTCAAAATATGTCAACAGGAAAAATTAATGTTTCAGTAGAAAACATTTTCCCATTAATTAAGAAATTTCTTTACAATGATCACGAAATATTTCTTCGTGAATTAGTATCAAATGCAACAGATGCAACTTTAAAATTAAAACATTTAACAAGCATTGGCGAAGCTAAAGTAGAATATGGCAATCCGATTATTGAAGTAAAAATTGATAAAGTAGCTAAAAAACTTCATATTATAGATCAAGGATTAGGAATGACTGCCGATGAAGTTGAAAAATACATCAACCAAATAGCCTTTTCTGGTGCCGAAGAATTTTTAGAGAAATATAAAGATTCTGGAAAAGATGCTGGAATTATTGGTCATTTTGGACTTGGTTTCTATTCTGCTTTTATGGTTTCTGAAAAAGTTGAAATTATTACTAAATCTTTCAAAGACGAACCAGCAGCACATTGGACGTGTGATGGAAGTCCTGAATTTACGCTCGAAGCATCAGATAAAAAGTCTCGTGGAACTGAAATTATCCTTCATATTGCGGAAGATTCTTTAGAATTTTTAGAAGAATTCAAAATCAGAGAATTACTTACAAAATATAATAAATTTATGCCTATTCCAATTAAGTTTGGAACTCGCAAAGAAACGTTACCAAAACCAGATGATGCTCCTGAAGATTTTGTAGCTGAAACTGTTGAAGTAGATAATATCATCAATAATCCAACTCCTGCGTGGACCAAACAACCTGTCGATTTGACCGATGAAGATTATAAAAAATTCTATCACGAATTGTATCCAATGCAGTTTGAGGAACCCCTTTTCAATATTCATTTGAATGTCGATTATCCATTTAATTTAACTGGAATTTTGTATTTTCCAAAATTGTCTAATGACATGCAAATGCAAAAAGACAGAATTCAAATGTATCAAAATCAGGTTTTTGTGACGGATAATGTGGAAGGAATTGTACCAGAATTTTTAGGAATGTTGAAAGGTGTAATTGACTCACCAGATATTCCGTTGAATGTGTCTCGTTCAGGCTTACAAGCGGATAGCAATGTGAAGAAAATATCCAATTACATCACTCGAAAAGTTGCCGATAAACTTAAAGGTTTGTTCAACGAAAATCGTGAAGATTTCGAAAAAAAATGGAACGATATCAAAATCGTTTTAGAATATGGAATGCTATCCGAACCTAAATTCTACGAAAAAGCAGGCGATTTTGTTTTATATCCAACAGTTGATGATAAATATTTTACTTTAACAGAATTGAAAGAAAATATAACTGTCAACCAAACCGACAAAAATGGAAAATTAGTAGTTTTATATGCTTCTAACAAAGAAACGCAACATGGCTATATAGAAATTGCCAAAGAAAAAGGATATCAAGTTTTATTGTTAGACTCACCAATCATTTCGCATTTGATTCAAAAATTAGAGGCTGATAATGAAAATCTAACTTTTGTTCGTGTTGATTCCGATCATATAGACAAATTGATTCAAAAAGAAGAAACTCAAATTTCAAAATTATCGGAAGAGGAAACTACCACTTTGAAAACGGTTTTAGAAGAACTTGTACCAAAAGCGAATTATTCTGTTCAATTAGAACCGATGGATAGTGATGCAGCACCTTTTATAATTACACAACCAGAATTCATGCGACGAATGAAAGAAATGAGTCAATCTGGCGGTGGTGGAATGTTTGGAATGGGAAATTTTCCTGAAATGTACAACTTGATAGTAAACACCAATTCCGATTTAGCCACAACCATTTTAAATACCTCTGACAAATCGACTCAAGAAGGTTTGGTAAAACAAGCCTTAGATTTAGCCAAAATCTCTCAAGGATTATTGAAAGGCGAAGAGTTAACCGCTTTTGTTAAGAGAAGTTTTGAGTTGATAAAATAGATGGAAGTTGGAAGATGGAAGATGGAAGCTTGAAACCTTAAACTTTGAACTTCAAACCTTAAATAAAAACCTGTGAGATATTTTCTTGCAGGTTTTTTTATTTCATTTTATTATATCTTCTTCAAAAAGAATTCTGTAATTTCGTACCTCTAAAATTTAACCGCTTCCTTAAAATGACTTTATCTATAGAAACTCCAGCATTGCTTTTTTCGGCAACATCGTTAATTCTTTTGGCGTATACCAATCGGTTTTTAACCATTGCACAGATTGTTCGTGGGTTGAAAAAAACCTACGATGAAAAAGAAAATAAAAGCATTTTAATAGAGATAAAAAACCTCAATTTGCGCTTGACTTTAATTCGATTCATGCAACTTTTTGGTGTATTGAGTTTATTTCTATCCGTTTTTGGAATGTTGGTATTATTTATTAATTGGCAACTTGTCGGAATCTACATTTTTGGTGCCAGTTTATTGTGTTTGCTTATTTCTTTAGGTATTTCGTTTTGGGAAATTAGCATTTCTGTCAAAGCTTTACGGGTTCATTTAAGTGATTTAATTGAAGATGAAAATAATAATTAATCGATAATCCAAAGTAATACTGGTTTTTTTGTGGCTTTAAGTTTTATGTCTAATTTTTTCATAAAGTCGTTTGAAACTGCTGGACAACCCCAACTTAATGGCGATACTTCAGGATAAATTTCTTCATTAGAAACTGCATTCCAAGAATGTAAAACAATTACTCTCTTCTCTGCAGATTTATTGCTTTCATCTAATCCATGAAGCCAATATTTAACATTTATTCCCCAGGAACTATAATCTCTTTTTCCGATTTTATATTTACCTTTCATCGAGCAATGACTATCTGTTTTGCTGCTAAATTTTGCTTTTTCCCATTTATCTGGATTGGTTTCAAAATGATCGCAGGCACCATGAGTGACTATGTTTTTATCAATAATTTTATTTTCTTTAAAATCATAAATAAAAAATCTATTTTTTCCAGGATGAATGCTTAAATCCAACAGAAAATAATAGTCTTCATTAAAACCGTTTTCCTTGCAAAATTTTAATGCTTCTGAATTTTTTTCCTTATAATTTTTACTTGGAGTTTCAACTTTTGAATTGTTACAACAGAGAAAACTTATACAAAAAAGGAATAATATATTTTTCATTTTTAAAAGATTATTTCATTATGTAACGTTATAATTTCAAAATTATTTAAACCTTTTATGTTAAATAAAGTCTAAATTTTTAAAATACCCTTTTTGATTATGAACAAAAGTAACCTTTGGTCTCTACGTTTAGGTTTTTCAAGCAAGCAAGCTATTGAAATTGATACATTAGGTTTAGATAATTTTCTAAAAAAATCGTTCCATTCAAAGTTTGAAAAACAATTGCCTTCTTTTCTCGATGATGAACCAAAAACCATTGCAGAACTGAGAGAAATGCGTCAATACATCAAAAAAGCTGATGCTGACGAACAGAAAAAAGTCATAAAAAAGCAAATCAAAAATGCCTTTGAATTAAAAAAATGGTGGCTCGAAAAAATACAATCTGAAAATTTTCCTTTGCGCGAAAAAATGGTTTGCTTTTGGCACAACCACTTTGTTGCAACATCTCAAAAAGTAAAATCTACCTATTGGGTTTATCAACACAATATGATTTTAAGAGAAAATGCTTTTGGAAACTTGAAAGAGTTGACTAAAAAAATTATAAAATCTAACGCAATGGTTCGCTATTTGGATAATGTTGACAATCGAAAAGACAAAATCAATGAAAATTTAAGCAGAGAATTATTAGAATTATTCACCATCGGAATTGGAAATTATACTGAAAATGATATTAAAGAAGGGGCAAAAGCACTTGCAGGATTAAATCTCGGAGAAGAAAGTGCTGTTTACAGACGATTTTTAGAAGATAATTCAACCAAAACTTATTTTGGAAAACAAGGAAATTTTAAAGCTGAGGATTTGGTTGACATCATTTTTGAACAAAAAAACATACCCTATTTAATTACAAAAAAAATTTTAAAATGGTTTATTTATGATAATCCTTCTGAAGAATTAGTGATTTATTATGGAGATTATTTCAGAAAAATGAACTTTGAAATTGAACCACTTTTGACTAAAATTTTTACTGAAGAATTTTCTAAAAACAATCAAGGAAGCAAAATAAAAGATCCACTAGTTTACTTATTACAGCTTTTAAATGAATTAAATATTGAAGGAACAGATAATAATTTAATTGCTTTTTTCTTAAAACAACAAGGTATGGATTTGTTCAATCAACCCAATGTTAAGGGTTGGGACGGCGGAAATTCATGGTTAACCTCTCAAATATATTTGCAGCGAAACAATACTAGTGACTTGCTTTGTAATGGAAGAAACATTAGCAGGAAAACATTTACTAAAATTCCCGAAGAAGGGAATGAAATTTCAATTTCTTTAGAAAAAATAAAGGTTAAAATCAATTTTGATAAAGCTGCAAACAATAAAAAAATCATATCCGATTTATCTAACAGATTACTTTTTAGAGTTGATGAAACAATGCAAAAAGACATGGAAAATCTATTAAAATATGACTTTGACGCAAAAGAATCAAATGCAGATTTTGCCGTTTTGCGTTTATTCAATTATATCACCAAAACACCTGAATATCAATTAATTTAATATAAAAAGATGAACAGAAGAAACTTTTTATCGCTTACAGGAACTTTTACAGGCGGAATGCTTATTCTTCCTGAATTTCTTCACGCTTTTGGTTCGCAAAATAGTTTGGTTATTGGAGAACAATGCATGGTTTTTATTCAGCTTAACGGCGGAAACGATGGATTAAATACTTTTATACCATATGAAAATCCATTATATTATGATCTGCGACCAAAGATTTCTATAAATAAAAATGATGTAATTGGAAAAAATAAAGGAATGGCCTTTCATCCATCCCTAAAAGATTTTGTTCAAATACAACAAAATGGAGACTTATCTGTCGTTCAAAATGTGGGATATCCTGAACCCGTACGTTCGCATTTTCGCAGTCAAGAAATTTGGCAAACCGCTACAGACTCAAACAAATATTTAAACGAAGGTTGGCTTGGCAGATACTTAGATCTACAATGCAATGAGCATCAACCAACAGCAGGAATAAATTTAGATTCTATTGATAACTTAGCTTTAAAAGGTGTCGATCCAAATTCAATTACTGTAAAAGATCCAAACCGATTTAAAATTAGAACCGATAAAGAAGATAATGTAAAATTATCAGATAATCCTCAATTAGATTTTGTTAGAAAAATTGCAAATTCAGTTTCTGAAGGTTCCGATGAAATTCAAAAAGCATTAGCAAAATCTTCATCAGAAATGAGTTATCCAAAAACAGGATTATCTAAAAATTTAGAATGGATTTCAAGATTGATTAAAGGAAACTTAAATTCAAAAGTATATTACACTTCGCTTGGAGGATTTGATACACATGACAATCAAATAGATATACACAAACGGAAATTGTCTGAATTGAACGATGCGGTTTTTAGCTTTTATCAAGATTTGAAAAATGCAAAATTAATGCAAAATGTAACTGTAGTAGTTTTTTCAGAATTTGGAAGACGTGTTAGAGACAACGGCAACGGAACAGATCATGGAACCGCAGCTCCAATGTTTATCATAGGTGGAAATACCAAAGGAAACATCATTGGTTCAAATCCAAATTTATCAGATTTAGAAAATGGCGATTTAAAACATCAAATCGATTTTAGAAGTGTTTATGCATCATTATTAAAAGAAAAAATGAGCTTTGATTATACTAAAATTGGAATTAAAAATAAACCTTTGGAAGGAATTTTCTAATTACATAAAAGGATATAGTACATTTGCAATAAATTTTAAAAAAAAAATCAAAATGTTTAATATTCCTTTGACAGAATGGGTAGGTTATTTAGCATCATTGGTGCTAATGATTTCATTTTTAATGAAAAACATAAATAAACTTCGAATTATAAATTCAATGGGAGCAATTTTATTTATAATTTATGGATTTATGCTTTCCACTTCATGGCCCATAATTATTACAAATGCTTTCATCCTTGGAGTTAATATTTTTTATCTTTCTAAACATTTTTCGTTCCGAAGCTTGCAGAAGTAGCTGATTTTCAGTACCAAAGTTACTGAAAATTCCTGAATTTTCTTTAAGCACTTTCGTGTCAAAAAAGTACTAAATCCGCCATTTTTGCAAACGATAGCTGTTGGTGGCAGTTTTTTTTTATTCATTAAGTCTGTATATCAAATCCATTCTTTCGTGCAAAATTCTAATAATTTCGATTTCTTGCTGGCTTATAACTTGATAAAAAATTATATGTTTCCCCATTCTCAATCCGAGTAAGTTTTTACATATTCCTTCATATTCTTTTCCGAGTTCAGGATTTTGTCCAATTTGCAAACAAGCAAATTCTAAGCTCGCGTAATATTTGTCAGCCTGTTTTTCCGACCATTCTTCAAATGTATAAATCCAAATATCATTTAAGTCGTCAATAGCTTCTTTTCGTAAAATAACTTTAGCCATTTTTCGCTTTTTCTTCTTTTAGTTTTTTCAAATTGACTTCAAAGTCAAAGTTTTCAACTCGTGGACTGTCAAGTCCTTTTTGAATTGCTGCTCTCAAAGTAATTATTTTACTTTCTTCGTCTTCTAAAAGTCGAAGTCCCGCACGTATAACTTCGCTTACGTTTTTGTAACGTCCTACAGATATTTGACTAGTTATAAATTGGTCAAAATAATTTCCAAGTGATATTGATGTATTTTTCATTTTTATAAACTTTTTACAAAGTTACCAAAATTTGGTAATTAAGCAAATTTTCAAAATCAAATTTTTGAATTTCTTTGGTTTATCTCAATTAAGTTGTCACTTGGTAAAATTGCCACCAACTAATAAATAATTGTTTTTTGATAACAATTGATATTTTTTGAAATAAAATAAATTGAATTAGTACAATTTTTTCTACAATTTTTAATAGTAAGTTAAATTTTGTTTATTTTCGTAATTATTATAAAAAAATATATATTATGAAAAAATTATTTGCAGAATTTTTTGGAACTTTTTGGTTGGTTTTTGGAGGATGCGGAAGCGCTTTATTTGCAGCTGGATATCCTGATTTAGGAATTGGATTTGCAGGAGTATCTTTGGCGTTCGGACTTACTGTATTAACAATGGCTTATGCTGTTGGACACATTTCTGGTGGGCATTTTAATCCTGCGGTTTCTTTTGGACTATGGGCAGGTGGACGTTTTTCTGCCAAAGATTTGGCTCCCTATATAGTTTCTCAATGTCTTGGAGCTATTGCTGCAGCTGGAACTTTATTCTTTATTTGGACTGGAAAAACAGGAAATGTTATAGATAATACTAAAGCTGGGGCTTTTGCTTCTAATGGTTTTGATTCGTTTTCTCCTGATAAATATTCGATGATATCTTGTTTTGCAGCTGAATTTGTGTTAACTATGTTTTTCTTAATTGTAATTCTTGGAGCCACAGATAAATTTGCCAATGGAAAATTTGCCGGAATTGCTATTGGTTTAGCTTTAACACTAATTCATTTTATCAGTATTCCAATTACAAATACTTCTGTAAATCCTGCTCGTTCGTTGTCTCAAGCTGTATTTACTCAAGGCGAACCACTTTCTCAAGTTTGGTTGTTTTGGGTAGCTCCAATTTTAGGTGCAATAGTTGGGGGTTTAATCTACAAAAATTTGCTTCAAAATTCGGATAATGTATAATCAAATGGTTCAAGTTATATTTTAAAATAGTAACTTTTAATGGAATCAATAATTACTTATTTTGAAACTATTTCGTCGTTACATCGAGGACTTATTTTGGTAGGCGGAATAGCTCTTTTTTGGATTATTGAAAGCCTCCATCCTTTCATTAAATTTCAATATAACAAAATTAATCATGCTGGAATCAACCTCTTTTTTACATTGACCACCATCATCATTAATTTTGTTTTAGCATTTATATTACTTGAAACTGCCGAAATGGTTACAAAAAACAATTTTGGAATATTGAATTGGCTGCCCCAAATGAATATAGGACTTTATATGCTTTTGGGGCTGCTTCTGTTAGATTTTTTCGGTGCTTATCTTGCTCATTTTGTGGAGCATAAAGTCAAATTTTTATGGCGATTTCATTTAATTCATCATACAGATACTTTTGTTGATACCACATCTGGAAATCGTCATCATCCTGGCGAAAGCATTATTCGATTCCTATTTACAACTTTCGGTGTCATTATTGTTGGAAGTCCAATATGGATGGTATTTCTATATCAAACACTATCAGTTGTTGCTACACAATTAACTCATGCCAATATTTGTTTGCCCAAAAAACTTGATTTAATAATAAGTTATTTTTTCATCTCACCCGATATGCACAAAATTCATCATCATTATAAACTTCCTTATACAGATACTAATTTTGGAAATATTTTTTCAATTTGGGATAGAATTTTTGGCACATATTTATATATGAATCGAGAAGAAATTATCTATGGTATAGACACATACATGGCTCCAAAAGAAAATAATAAATTGATTTCGCTTTTAATCATTCCGTTTCAAAAATATCGTGTTCCACAATAAATTTATTTTTTTTAACAATTTTATAAAAGTGAAACTTTTTTTTATTAATATTGGTATATAAATTGATAAATAAAAAAGAATTAACGTTAATGTGCTTTTCAACTAATGAAAAAAAGTAAAAGAGTAGAACTAGACAACGAACAAATTGAAAGAGTTGTCAGCATGGCTCAAGAGGAAAGAAAACCTTTTGAAGTATTAAAAGCAGAGTTTGGAATTACTGAAAATGAAGTAACTGAGCTCATGCGAAAAAAATTAAACAAAGACAATTTTGAGCTTTGGAAAAAGAAAGTAGCCGCTAGCAAACCAAAACCAAAACCAGTAGTTGAAGATGATTTTGACGATTTGGATGGAAAATATTATATGAAAAACAAATTTGATTAAGATACACAAAAATTTTATAAAAGCGATAAGAAATTATCGTTTTTTTTTATCCAATTATAATATTATCAGAACCTTAAAAAATGAAAAAATCACTTTTAATACTACTATTATCCTTTACATCTTTTAACTTTTCTCAAGAAAAAACATTCAAAACGCAAGACATTGAAATCGATTCGTTGATAAAAGGGACTTTATTTATACCTGAAAAATTATCTAAAAAAACTAAACTGGTTATTTTAATTGCTGGTTCAGGGCCCACCAACAGAAATGGTAATCAAGTGGGGGTTTATAACAATTCGCTTAAATATTTAGCCGAAGGGTTAGCTAAAAATAATATTGCTGTTTTTAGTTTTGATAAAAGAATCATTGCTTTAACGATTGCAAAAAAAATAGATGAAAAATCCCTTAGATTTGAAGATATGATTACCGATGCAACTATGGTTTTTAATTATTTTAAAATACAAAAAAAATACAAAAAAATAATAATTGCTGGACATAGTGAAGGTTCTTTAGTTGGAATGATAACGGCAAAAGATAAAGCCGATGGTTTTGTTTCTATAGCTGGACCCGGAAGACCAATTGATGAAATTTTGTTGGAACAAATTGCAAAAAACACACCATTTCTTAAAGAAGCAACTGACAAAAATTTGGCTTTATTGAAAGAAGGTAAAACTTTTGAAAATAAAAATCCAATGTTGGAATCTCTTTTTAGAGAAAGCGTTCAACCCTACTTAATATCATGGATAAAATACAATCCACAAGAAGAATTAAAAAAATTATTCATTCCAGTATTAATAATTAACGGCACCAAAGACATCCAAGTTCCAACATCTGATGCAGAACTTTTAAAAAAATCATATCCAAAGGCTGATTTAGTTATTATTGAAAAAATGAATCACGTATTCAAAGAAATTATTAAAGATGAAGACAATTTAAAATCCTATAACAATCCAAATTTACCCGTTTTACCAGAACTTATAAATTGCATTACAAAGTTTGTAACAAAACTATAAACGAAACCACTAATACCAAAAATAGAATTATAAATATACAACAATGAAAAAAATCCTTTTAAATTTAGTCATAGCAACTTTGCTTTTTAGTTGTAAATCGGCAACCGATTCAAAATCAACGGCTTCTATAAATGAAGTTGGAGTTACAATAGATTTGAATAAAGTTATTGATGATAAAGTTATGGTCGAAATTAAAGCACCAACAATAACTTCAAATGAAATGGTTTATCAACTGCCAAAAATTATTCCAGGAACCTATTCCGAAGATGATTATGGAAAATATATTGACGATTTAAAAGCATACGATAAGAAAGGAAATCCAATGAAAGTTGAGAAAAAAGACGTCAATTCTTGGACTATTTTTGATTCGCAAAAATTAGATAAAATTACCTATTTAGTGAATGATACTTTCGATATTGAAAAGAGTGGAGGCATTGGAGGCGAAGATGTTTTTTCGCCAGCAGGAACAAATATCATTGAAGGAAAAAACTTTATGTTAAACAATCATGGTTTTGTTGGTTATTTTAGCGATAAAAAAGATTTAACCTATAAAATGACCGTTTTGCATCCAGAAACACTTTTTGGAGCAACTTCTCTAATTGATACTGATGTTAGTAGCGTATCCGATGTTTTTATAACTTCAAGATATAACGAACTGGTTGATAATCCAATAATGTATTCAAAACCCAATTATACTTCTTTTACAGTTGATGATATGGAAATTCTATTTAGTGTTTTTTCACCCAATGAAAAGCATACTGCCAAAGCACTTTCTGGCGATTTAGAAAAAACAATCCGTGCTCAAAAGAAATTTTTAGGACCCATAAATAATAACAAAAAATACACAGTGCTTCTTTATTTGTCGGATATGAAAAAGAAAGATGCAAAAGGTTTTGGTGCCTTAGAACACAATACCTCAACAACAGTTGTTTTTCCTGAAATGATGGGACAATCAATGTTAGAAGAACAAATGAAAGACGTAGTTTCGCACGAATTTTTTCATATTGTAACACCTTTAAGTGTTCATTCAAGTGAAATTCATTATTTTGATTTTAATACACCAAAAATGTCCAAACATTTATGGATGTATGAAGGGGTAACTGAGTATTTTGCAAATCTATTCCAAGTAAATCAGGGTTTGATTGATGACGAAGAATTTTATAGTAGAATGTTAGGTAAAATCAAAAACGCAAAAAGTATGAACGACAAAATGCCTTTTACAAAAATGAGTGCCAATGTTTTAAAAGAACCATACAAGGACCAATATTTGAATGTTTATGAAAAAGGAGCATTAATAGCAATGTGTATTGACATTACCATCAGAGAAAAGAGCAATGGCGAAAGAGGAATTTTGGATTTGATGCAAAAACTATCTAATGAATTTGGTTCGACAAAACCTTTTGAAGATGCAATTCTATTTGATAAAATTATAGCATTGACCTATCCTGAAGTGGGAACGTTTCTAACCACTTATGTTGACGGAGAAAATCCTATAAATTATGATGAATATTTTGCTAAAATGGGCGTTTCAAATTCAATTATAAAAAAACCAGGAAATCCATTTTTAAACAAATCAACCCCTTGTATTTCTGGGATTCCTGCAACAAAAGAAATTGTAATTAGAACCCATGTCGATTTAACTCCTTTCTTATCTAATATGGGATTAAAAGCGGAAGATATTATTCAATCAATAAACGGAAAAGAATACACTATTGATGCTATTTCTGAAATGATGGATGCTGTTCAAAAATGGAAAGAAGGCGACACTATTACAATGAAAATTAAAAGAAACAATAAAGAACAAACCTTAACTGGAAAAGCAATTATTCCAATCAATGAAACCAGAGGTTATGGCCTTTCAGACCAAAGTAAGAAAAAAATAAATGAAGCTTGGCTAAAAGGATAATCGATAAAAATCAATTTTTAAATCCTCAATTTAGTTATAGATTGGGGATTTTTTTATTATTTTGCAAAAAACAAATAACCATGCAAAAAACAATTATTGCTTTAGTTTCTCTTTTTCTATTTTGTTCTTGTGAAGAGAAAAATAAAAAAAAAGATTTACTTATTTCAGGAACTATAAAGGGATTAAAAAAAGGAACCCTTTATATTCAAAAACTTCAAGACACTAAATTGGTTGCTTTAGACACAATTAAAATCAATGGCGATTCTCATTTTACCTCTGACTTAAATATTGATTCTCCCGAAATGTATTATTTATTTCTAGACAGAGGGGTTTCCAATTCCTTAGACAACAATCTTCCATTTTTTGCTGAAAAAGGGAAAATTAATATTGAAACTTCTTTAGATTTTTTTACGGCCGATTCTAAAATTACTGGTTCAAAAACTCAAGACGTTTATGAAGAATATAAAGCCATAGTCAACAAACTTGTTGATCAAGATTTAGCACTTTTAGAAAAAAAATTAAATGCTTATAAAAATGGAAAAACAGCCGAAATTGTGTCGATTGACAAACAACAAGAAAATCTTTTAAAAAGAAAATATCTATTTACAACTAACTTTGCCGTAAATCACAAAGATTCTGAAGTTGCTCCTTATTTAGCTCTGGCAGAAATATATGACATCAATTTAAAATATCTTGATACCATTCAAAAATCATTAACTCCAAAAGTGGCAAATTCATTTTATGGAAGAAAATTAGACAAATTAATCAAAGAAAGAAGAAAATCAGAAAAATAAAGCTTATTAAAAATTTCTCCAATTTCGATAAATCAGTTTGGTTCTATCATTTATAAAAAGTATAAAATTTGCCATAATTTATATATTTGAAATTCAAAAAATTATAACTAGTTCAATTCATTATTTATTCAAAAATTTATTCATACTGTTTTTCGTAATATTTTTGATAATTTCCTGAGGTAACGTTTTTCAGCCAAGTTTCATTTGATAGATACCAGTCTATTGTTTTTTCGAGTCCTTCTTCAAAGGTTACGCTTGGTTTCCAACCCAATTCTTTGTTGATTTTTGTGGCATCTATAGCATAACGTAAATCGTGTCCTGGCCTATCTTTTACATAGGTAATCAAATTTTCTGATTCGCCCTTTTTTCTTCCAAGCTTAACGTCCATTTTTTGGCATAATAATTTTACCAAATCAATGTTTTTCCATTCATTGAAGCCTCCAATATTATAGGTTTCATGATTTTTACCTTCGTGAAAAACTAAATCTATTGCCATTGCATGGTCCTCTACAAAAAGCCAATCGCGGGTATAATTCCCATCTCCATAAACTGGAAGTGGTTTATTATTGATGATATTATTGATAAAAAGAGGTATTAATTTTTCTGGAAAATGATAGGAGCCATAATTGTTAGAACAGTTTGTTAAAACATAAGGCAATCCATAAGTTTCGCCATAAGCTCTAACAAAATGGTCTGAACTTGCCTTAGATGCAGAATAGGGTGAGTTTGGATCGTATGGTGTTTCTTCTGTAAATAAGCCAGTGGCACCAAGACTTCCATAGACTTCATCGGTAGATATATGGTAGAATCTTTTTCCTTCGAAATTGTTTTTCCAAAGTTCTTTTGCCGCATTGAGCAAGTTCATTGTTCCAATAACATTTGTCTTAACAAAACTTAAAGGATCAGTAATGGATCTATCTACATGTGATTCTGCTGCTAGATGTAAAACGCCATCAAACTGGTGCTTTTGAAACAATTCATTTATAAAATCGGCATCTACTATATCTCCTTTAATAAAGGTATAATTTTCCTTGTTTTCTATATCGGAAATGTTTTCAAGATTTCCAGCATAAGTTAGAGCATCAAGGTTGTAAATGTGATAATTTGGATATTTATTAACAAATCTTCGTATCACGTGCGAACCAATAAAACCAGCTCCTCCTGTTATTACTATTGTTTTCATTTTAATTATAATTTTCCATCAATTGCAGCAACATCAAAAAATCCTTTGACATCATAAACTATTGAATTAGTATTTTTTAAAGATTGCAAATTTATATTAAAAAATTCATTATGTGAAACGCCCAATACAATTACATCAAATTTTTGGGTTGGAACTTTCTTCGATGTAATTAAATTATATTCGTGTTGCACTTCGTCTGGGTTTGCCCATGGATCATGTATTGAAACTTCTATACCATAATCTTTTAAAGCGGAAATAACATCTACAATTTTTGTATTTCTAACATCGGGACAATTTTCTTTAAAAGTAATTCCGAGCATCAATAGCTTCGAATTATTTACTGGAATTGCTTTTTTTATCATCAATTTCACAATTTGCGAAGCTACATATTCGCCCATACTATCATTTAAACGACGTCCTGCTAAAATAATTTCTGGATGATATCCTGCCTCTTGCGCTTTTTGTGCTAAATAATAGGGGTCAACCCCAATGCAATGTCCGCCCACCAAACCCGGCTTGAATTTCAAAAAATTCCATTTTGTTCCAGCTGCTTCTAAAACCGCTTGTGTATCTATATTTAATATATTGAAAATTTTTGCTAATTCATTTACGAATGCAATATTGATGTCGCGTTGCGAATTTTCGATTACTTTGGCGGCTTCGGCTACTTTTATGCTTGGTGCCAAATGAGTTCCTGCAGAAATGACCGATTTATAAAGTTCGTTAACTTTTTGACCGATTTCTGGAGTGGAACCTGAAGTAATTTTTAGGATTTTATCAACGGTGTGTTCCTTGTCTCCTGGATTTATTCTTTCGGGAGAATATCCTGCAAAAAAATCTACGTTAAATTTTAATCCACTCATTTTTTCAAGGACTGGAACGCACTCCTCTTCTGTAACACCTGGGTAAACAGTTGATTCATAAATGACAATATCCCCTTTTTTTAATACTTTACCAACTGTTTCGCTGGACTTATATAATGGAGTTAAGTCTGGTCTATTATTTTTATCTACTGGTGTAGGTACAGTTATTATGTAATAATTACAATCTTTAATATCTGTAGGTTTGGTTGTACAATAAAGTCCTTTTTCTAAAGGTTTTTCTACCAAAACTGATTTTAATAAAGTTTCACTTATTTCTAAAGTAAAATCTGTTCCATTATTTAGATTATCAACTCTATTTTGGTTAATATCAAAACCAAACACAGGATATCGAGTTGCAAAAAGTCTTGCAAGAGGTAAACCAACATATCCTAATCCTATAACCCCTATTTTAATATTCATTTTAATGTTTTTAAGAACCAATAGTTAAATATTGAAAACCAATTTGTTTCAATTTTTCTCCATCTAATAAATTTCTACCGTCAAAAACAAATGCTGGTTTCAACATTGAATTATATATTTTTTCCCAATCATAATTTTTAAACTCATCCCATTCTGTAAGAATAGCTATTGCGTGTGCATTTTCGCATGCAGAATAGGGATTTTCAAAACTACTTAAATATTTTTTATTTAAATCGCTTTTTCTAGTTTCTAAATAATCCAAATCATAAATCATTTGTTCGTGTTCAACTTTTGGGTCAAAAACTGCCACTTTTGCATGTTCATTTATCAAATCATCGGCTATATAAATTGCTGCCGATTCTCTTGTGTCATTGGTGTCTTTTTTGAATGCCCAACCTAAGAAAGCTATTTTTTTATCGGCAACAGTATTATATAAAGTGGTCACTATTTTTTTTGAAAATCTTTTTTTCTGATGATCATTCATAATGATTACTTGTTCCCAATAATCGGCAACTTCGTTCAACCCGAAAGATTTGGCTATATAAACCAAATTTAAAATATCTTTTTGAAAACAAGAACCACCAAAACCAACAGATGCTTTTAAAAATTTAGAACCAATTCTGCTATCCATTCCTATAGCTCTGGCCACTTCACTGATATTTGCTCCAGTCTTTTCGCATAGTTCAGACATTGAGTTTATAGAAGAAACTCTTTGTGCAAGAAAGGCATTAGCCACTAATTTTGACAATTCTGAAGACCACACATTGGTAGTCAATATTCTATCTTTTGATACCCAATTGGCATAGACATCTACTAAAGATTGAATGGCTTTTTGCCCTTCTAATGTTGTGTCTCCACCAATTAAAACTCTATCAGGCATAAGCAAATCTTCCACTGCAGTTCCTTCTGCAAGAAATTCTGGATTTGAAAGAATTTGAAATTGAACACCATTACCTGTGTTATCGAGTATATTTTTAATCGCTTCGGCGGTTCTTACAGGAAGTGTTGATTTTTCGACTACTATTTTATCTGTTTTTGAAACCCTAGCTATCTGACGAGCACAAAGTTCGATGTATTTTAAATCGGCTGCCATTCCTTTTCCGGTACCATAGGTTTTTGTAGGAGTATTTACAGAAATGAAAATAAGTTGAGCCTCATCAATTGCTTTATCAACTTCGGTTGAAAAGAATAAGTTTCTACCTCTTGCCTCTTTTACAACTTCGGCTAATCCAGGTTCAAAAATCGGAATATTATTTACATTTTCATCGTTCCAATTGGCTATTCTTTCGCTATTTA
>Ga0316608_1000436_pt1 | contig 20104 bp, 18 predicted proteins | sample MIS2016152B_MG_FD_207673 | JGI IMG/M metagenome (GOLD analysis project Ga0316608, IMG submission 207673) | Microbial mat bacterial communities from Middle Island sinkhole, Lake Huron, Michigan, United States - MIS.2016.152B | ecosystem: Environmental > Aquatic > Freshwater > Lake > Sediment...
ATGTCCAACAAAAAAAACGTGGAAATCTCAAAATTGGAATTCTGATGTAATTAAGGAATATTCATATATTTGAAATTTCAAAATTATTTAACAAACAATATATTTAAATAGAGCCAAAATGTTTATACAAAACGTTTACCTTATCAGCTTTCTGATACAATTGCACCTAAAATAATTGCCGAAAAAGAAAAAAATAATCTGAGTAAAAATTTTTCAAACGAAGATTTCATATTTTTCGACAAAGACGGTAATTTTATTGGGGATAATTTAAAAGTAGTCGAAGAAATTTCGTATTTAATTAAAAACAAATATCTTGATGGCAAATCTATTGAAACCGAATTGTTAAATCCGCCAACAGGTTACACTTACGGAACAGTTCTTACAACCTTGGCTGTACTTTTCAGGGCTGGTAAAATCAGTGCAAAATATGATGGCTCCGATTTATTTTCGTATTCCGATAACAAGGTAAAAGATATTTTTGCCAACAGTCGAAATTTCCAGAAAGCACAATTCAAGTTTGTTTCCAAAAATTTATCAACATCGCAGAAAGAAATTATTGTTAAAAGTTTACTTGATTTAAAAATCAAAGAAAAAATTAATATCAAAATTGATTATAATACTAATGATTTTGAAGTTATTGACACTATCCGAATTTTTTGCGACAACCAGATTTCAACTCTCGAAACTTTGAAAAAAACAGTCGAAAATTTTGATAAACTTTTTGCCGAAACTTCAGAATTTATGACTTCCTTACAAAATTTCAACGGAAAAACTACTGAAGCAAATTATATTGAAAAAGCCGAATATTACATCAGTAACAAAGATGTATTTGCAAATGCAATAAAATATGTTGAAAAAATAACAAAATTTATTCAGAAAAATCTTAAAAAAGCTATTGAATATCATAAGTTTATAGCCGACGTTGACAGTGTTTACAAAAAAGCTTCTGTTACATCTGCTGTTTTTAAAACGAACTTTGAGAATTTCAATAAATTATATAACAATTTAGTTGATAATTTTCCCGAATTACTCGAACTTGCCCAGAATATTAAAGACGAATATTATAATTTTATGAAAGCAGGTAATTCGGAAATGACTGAATTATACCGTAATTTAAAAAGCGATGCTGAAATTCTGCTTTCTGAAATTAAAAAAAATTATCCTGCCGATTTAAATAAGGAAAACATCAGAAAAACAGAATATATTATTGATTATTCAAAACACCGTATTTACGATGATATTTCGTTAGATTTTAGTATTCAATGCAAAAACAGTGGTTTTACACTTTCTGAAATTAAAAATAATATTGATTTATATACTCAAAAAATAACTGATTTACAGAATATTAAAAATAATCTAATTAACGAAAAACCAAAAGGAACTATACCAAAACCTCATAAAATAAAATTTAAAGTTCCGAATAAAAAAATGTCTGTAAAAGATTATAAAGAATTATTAAACACACAAATTTTAGAAATAAATAATTTAGAAGATAATGAACAACTTGAAATTGAATTTTAATAATTAATAATTAATATTTTAACAATGCTTTTGCATATTTTCATATATCTGTGTAAATATGCAGCAAAACCCTGAAAAGGGTTAAATACGAATAACCTTATGTGCAACATAAGGAACACGAAAAGCATCAGGATAAAAAATAAAATATGAAACTCTCAGCCCACATAGACTACATCAGAATTCTGATTAACAAATCGTTCAGCAATTTGTTTGTCGAACTTGGTTTTAATGACGACCGTATTATTAATCCCGAAAATGTTCCGAATCTGAATATCAAAAAACGTAACAGAATTGAGGAATTAATAAACAATTACATTGGCGAAACAGGCGATTATATTAATGCCCGAACTAAGGCAATTGAAGAACTTTCGTTTACGCTTTTCAACCGTATTGCAGCCATTAAAGTGATGGAAGCAAATATGTTGTTTCCCGAAATTATTACAAAACGTTCCGAAAACGGAAGCCGTTCGTTCGGACATAAACGTTGGCTCGAAGAAAACTCCGAAATGCGTAACGCAGAACTTGAAAGCATAAGAGATTATATTAAATCGGCTTTCAACAGTCTGGCTGATGAGATTGCATTGTACAGCAAAAATTATCCGTTTGCATATATTCCTAACAGTATCGAAATTAACGAAATTATTGAAGCATTTAATCTTGTTGAAAAAGACATAGACAACGAACCCGATATTTGGAAAAGCGACGACATTCTGGGCTGGTTATACGAAGCTTACAACAATTTCAAAAAACAGGAACACAAAGAAAGCGGCGAAAAAACCGAATACAACAAAGTTTCGGTTCAGTCGCAGGTTTATACACCGCGTTGGGTTGTAGAATTTCTGGTTAACAATTCGTTGGGAAAATTATATCTCGAAATGTTCCCCAATTCAGAAATTAAACATAAATACAAAATTGCTAATCCGCCGCAAACACGTGTACGCGACAAAAAACCTTTGCATCTCATAAAAATGCTCGACCCTGCAAGCGGTTCGGGAAATTTTATTTTTTATGGTTTCGATTTGTTTTACGATTTATATCTCGACCAGATTGAAAATTACGGTGCCGATTACGACGAAGACCAAATTCCGAATTTAATTATCGAAAACAACCTTTTCGGGATTGATTTAGACGACCGTGCAGTGCAGATTGCTCAACTCGGATTGTTTATTAAAGCTAAGAAGAAAAATAATTCTGTAAAAATCTCAAAATTCAATATTATTTCTTCCGATTTTTATTTGCCTAAATATCAAGATGTTAAACATATTTTTGAAGATAATCAAAGCTTAGATAAAAACCAGAAAAATGTTATTAGCGACCTTTGGACAGATTTGCGACAAGCCCACAAATTTGGTTCGCTCATAAAATTAGACGAAAAACTTAGCGTACGTTTGCATGGTGCACAAGAACAAATTGATAACACTATTGTTAATATTTTTGCCAAGCAAGATGTTGAAAATTACCAGAAATTCCGCGAAAGTTTTTTCTTTAACCTGCGTATTGCAGTACAAAAATTTGCTTCGGAAAAAGGCGTGAGTTTTTTGAGTTCTAAAACAGCCGATGCTATTGAATTTCTGAATATTCTTTCGCAGAAATACGACATTGCAACAGCAAACCCTCCCTATACCGACGGTGCAAGTTTTGGTACTGAACTTAAAACTTTCGTTGAAAATAACTACAAAAAACCCGATAATTTCAGCACAAATCTTTATGCTGCATTTATTAAACGAAATGCCGAACTTACAAACGAAAACGGCAAAATTGCTATGATACATCCGCTTACTTTTATGTATATCAAAACTTTTGAAGATGTACGAAAATTCATTTTAGATAAATTTCATATTAATGTTTTTGTTGAATACGGTTTAAGTAATTTGTTTGGTGGAATAATGGCTGACCCAGCTTTTTATGTTCTCGAAAAAGGAATTAAAACAAGCGAAAAAGCATGGTTTATTTCTTTAAATCAATATACAAGAACACCTAACGAAAAAAATAAAAAAGATTTTTGTTTAAATGCTTTAAGCAATTTTATTGAAAACAAAGAAGATAAACATAATTACACACTTGCTCAATCAAAACTAAAAATAATAAAATCTTTTCCTTTTATTTATTGGATTTCTGATGAATTTAGAGAAAAGTTTAAAACTTCAGATATAAACGAAAATTTATCACCTGCACAAGGAGCTGCAACAACTGATAATAATAGATTTTTACGCTTTTGGTGGGAAGTGGATAAAAATGATATTTCTATTGATTATGAAAATGATGAATTAAAATGGGTTTTTTATTCAAAAGGAGGTCCTTATAATAAATGGTTTGGAAATCTTTGGCTTACTTTAAATTATTCTGAAAATGGTAAAGAACTTAAAAGTGCAGGTGCAGTTTTACGTAATTCAGATTTATACTTTAAAGAAGGTACAACATATTCTGCATCTGGTGCAAAAGGTGCTTCATTTAGATATTTACCAACCAATTGTATTTTTGATACTGGAGGTTCTTCTATTTTTGCAAATAAAAAATTCAAAAATGTTTTGTATTTATTGGCTTTTATGAATACAAAACTTTCTGCATATATTTCAGATTGTTTAAATCCAACAGTAAATGCACAAGTTGGTGATATGCAAAGAATTCCTTTTGTAATTCCTGAAGAAAAAACAGAAAAAGAAGTAGAAAATCTTGCAAAAAATTGTGTAGAAATAAAAAAATATATCAATACATTTTCGATAATAGAAACCAATTACGAAAAATCGCCCTTACAGTTTTCACAAAACTTCGATTTACAAAACCGCATAAAAGAATATTTTAACTACGAAAATCATCTTCTCGCACAAGTGCTTATAAACGAGACAATAATAAACGAAAAAATATTCGAAATCTACGAACTTTCGCCCACAGACAAAGCAATGGTTCTCGAAAAAGAAGGCGAAAGTATTGGAGGTTTACCTGTTGAAAAAGAAGCTCTGGAAGCATTTTCAGATTTTCAAAATTTTCAAAATTTGGAAAATCTACCTTTGGCAAAGTTTGATGTTGCTGAATTTTCGGAAGACGAAAAACAAACAATAATCTCGGAATTTCCAACGCTTTACAAATCTAACAACGATTTGGAAGAATTTTGTATCCGCCACAAAGTTAATCCAATAAATGTATGGTATTGGTTTTCGCAAAGCAACACCATACCAAAACAACGAATGCAGACAATCGGCATGGAATTTCTGGCAGATATTATCCGCCAAATACTTATGGAAGACGATGACGGAATAGCACCTCTGGTACGTAATTCAGGCGAAGAAATATTATTGGATCGTATAGAGAAAAAGTTTTACCAACTTGGTTTCACACAAGCACAATATTCATCGTTCGACAACATTATCGGCAGAGATTTAAACGACTATATAAACACCCGTTTTTTTGCCGAACTATCAGACCATTTAAACCTGTTTATGTATTTGCCCAAAACACCGTTTATCTGGCATATAACATCAGGAAAACACAGAGCTTTTGAATGTTACATAATCATTTACAAATGGAATAAAGACAAACTTTTTTCAATAAAATCAATGTATGTCGAAAAACGCGAAAGTTCGTTAATCAACAAGTTATCCGACTTGCAGAATGCCGAAACAGCACAAGCACAAAACGAAAAGGAGCTAATCAAAAATCAGCTTACCGAATTGCAGACATTCAAAACCAAGATAGACGAGTTAATATCATCTGGTTACAACCCAAAACTCGACGACGGCGTAGCCAAAAACATCGCCCCGCTTCAAAAATCAGGTTTAATTCCGTACGAAGTCCTGAAAAAAGAACAACTTAAAAAATATTTGAATGCGGAATGGTAAAAATGAGTTAAGAGTGAAGAGTGAAGAGTGAAGAGTAAAGAGGTAATAAAAAAATGTGAATTAAAGGTTTTAATTTTGTTTTGAAAAATAAATCCCTCAATGTCATCCCTTTGGGAACTCGTGGGTATTTTGCACTGAAAAAGTAAAATGTTAACTTGTTGTAAAAAAGCATTTTTTCAGATTTATAATTATACTTTACAAAGTTTAAAAAAGTTCAATTATAAATTGATAGTAAAAAATACGAAGTATTTGAATATGAATAACCATGTACGAAGTGCATGGACAATGAATAAATCTGATGTTAGTTAAGAGTTAAATATGAAAAAAACGATAAAAAACATTGAAGATTACGAACAAAAATTATTTGAAGAACTTATTCTGATAATTGAAAAAAGCAAAAATCAAGTTGCAGTTCAGATAAATAGTGGAGTTGTTTTGCAATTTTGGCAAATAGGCAAACGAATTAATGAATATATACTTCACAATTTAAGAGCAGAATATGGAAAACAAATTGTCGTTACACTGTCACGACAATTAATGGAAAGGTACGGACGAAACTATGAAGAAAAGAATTTAAGAAGAATGTTGCAGTTTGCAACTCAATTTCAGGATTTTGAAAATGTCGTTACACTGTCACGACATTTAAGTTGGTCGCATTTTTTAGCAATTTTTCCATTAAAAAAAATTGAAGCCAAACAATTTTATATTCAAAAAATTATAGATGACGTTTTGGGTGTTAGAGATTTGCGTAAACAAATAAGTTTAAAAACTTTTGAAAGAACATTAATTGCTAATAGTCAGCTACCCGAAAAAAGTAGTATAAACAAAGTTATTTTTAAAGACCCATATTTTCTTGATTTTTTGGAATTGAAAGACGGTTATCTTGAAAATGATTTAGAAATAGCAATTTTAAAAGAACTCGAAAATTTTATTTTAGAACTTGGGAAAGGTTTTACTTTTGTAGAACGCCAAAAAAGAATGATAATAGATGGAGAAGATTTTAAACTCGATTTATTATTTTTTCATCGAAAATTAAAACGGCTAATAGCTATTGAATTAAAACTTGGAAAATTTCATTCAAAACATAAAGGGCAGATGGAATTATATTTAAAATGGTTAAATCGCTACGAAAGAATTGAAGGCGAAGAAGCACCTATCGGACTGATTTTATGTGCAGAAACAAGCCGTGAACAAATTGAATTACTTGAAATGCACAAAGATGGTATTATAGTAGCCGAATATTGGACTGAATTACCACCAAAAAAAGAATTGGAAAAAAGATTACATCAGGTGTTAATAGAAACAAGAGAAAGATTTGAAAGAAAAAAATTGAGTTAAAAGTCAAGAATAATGGAAAAATAAATGTCTGGTTTTATTGTTGAGTTTTTTAGTACAAAAAAAATACCTGTATCTGTAAATGAAGATGATAATGACCTTATGGGGGAAAGTACCCAGAAAAGTACCCAGAAAACTGATGTCAGGATTTTAAATCTTTTAGCAGAAAACTCAAAATTAACCAGAAAACAAATTACTGAAATTATCGGCGATATAAGCGAAGACGCTGTAAAAAAACAACTTGCAAAGTTGAAAAAAGACGGTAGAATAATCAGAATTGGAGCTGATAAAGGCGGCTACTGGGTAGTAATTGAAAAATAAAAATGATACTTTAAATGATACTTTAAATGTCACTTTAAAATTAAAAAAAATGATAGATAACTGGTTTAAAAACGATATAGAAAAAATATTAAAGACGAATAAAATTGCTGTTTTAATTGACGAATCAAAACAAGCCGAATTTTTATTGGATACCATTAAAAATCAATATAAAATTTATCGTTCATCAAACGATTTGGAAGAATTACACGTAAAATATCAGATTGAAAAAAATGATACAGCCGAAAAATGTATAATTTATACGCAACTTCCTAAAGATAAATTAACTTTCGTTCGCGAATATTGCGAAACCAACGGAAATATCGAAATAAAATTTCTGCATAATTATATCAAAGAAAAAATCTTCGGTAATCTGAAAATCAATTTGAATTTAGATACAGACGAATTAATTTCGGCAGCAAAAATAAGTATCGGAAAAACAGACGAATACTGGCAGGATATCAGCAATAAAGGAACTGATAAAATTTTTGATATGGAAAAAGAACTTATTCCATTTCTGGATAATCCTGTTGAATATTGTAAAAGCTTGGACTTGAAAGTAAAAGAAATATTTTTCCATAAAATATGTATTTTAATTAATAGCGATTATATCGAAAAACCAGTTGAAACCTTTGCTGATGAAATAGTTGAATATATTTTTAATTCAATATTAATAAATAAATTAGAAAAACCATTTAAAGAAATTTACTTTAACTGGATTGATTCAAATACTTATAAACCATCATTCGAAAAATATTTAAAGAAATTTAAATTACCCAGAAAAATAAATTTTGAGAAAGTTCATTCTTCACACCCGTTTTTAGAAATAGATAAAATTATTTTTTCCGAAATAGGTAAAAATCTGCAACATAAACCAAAAATAAAAGATTATTTGCCTCTGATAAATTCAAGAGCAAATGACAAAATAGCTAATCTATTGAATATTACATTCTGGAAAGATGTAAAAATTTTGTTAAGTTTTGATGAAAAATCAATAAATAAAATCACCGATTTTGAAAGTGCTATAGAATTTTATAAAACCGAATTTTATAAAGTAGATACTTCAATACGAAATATTTACACTTGTTTTTTAAACGAACCCGATATTCTGAAATCATATCAGGAATACTATAATAATCTTGAAATAGTTTTTCTTGATAAATGGTTCAAATATTTTGCTCAATATAAAGAAAATCAAACAGGTACTTTAGCAAAATTGATTGAAGAAAATAATTGTAAAACAGCAGTTATTGTTGGCGATGGTGTAAGCTTTGAGATTTCTCAAAGCATTGCTCACAAATTAAATAAACATTGTAAAATTACAAATCAAACAATTTTATGCGGATTACCTTCCGAAACAGAGCATAATATGAGTTTAATTTATAGCTCCGAAACTGAAATTATAAAAATTCACAGTCAGCGAAACCAAAAATTAATCAGCGAATTTTCAGATAAAAATATTGGTTTTATTCAACTTGATGATATTTCCGAAACTTCCGATAATTTTGAATATCTTATTTGTACTTACAAAGATATTGACAGTATTGGAGAAAAATTACAACAAAAAGCATTGAAATTTTTTACAGAAATTGAAGATGTTTTTGTGAAAAAAATAGAGCAATTACTGAAAAACGGATATAAAAAAGTATATTTAATTTCTGACCATGGTTTTGTTTTAACAGGCTTAATATCAGAAGCCAACAAAATTGAAATAAACTTCAAAGGAAAAGTTCACAAAACCGAACGATATATCCGAACTGTTGAAAAACAGAATATTGATACAACTGATTTTATAGAAATTGAACAAAAATATGAAGAATATAACTATTTGTATTTTTCAAAGACAATAAATCCGTTCAAAACAACTGGAGCTTACGGCTATTGTCATGGTGGACTTTCGCCACAGGAATTAATAACTCCGTTTATTTGTTTCGAAAATAGAAAAAATGATACTCCAAAATTAAATGTTGTATTCAGTAATAAATCAGACCTTAATAATGTTGCAGGTGATTTGTATATTCTTAAAATCCAAAGCGAAATTTTAAATTCGATAGACTTATTTAAATCTGAAAGAAAAGTATTTTTAATGTTTTTTGTGTATAGTAAAGAAATAAATAAAAGCGATATATTTACAATGTCGCCAAATTCATCAATCGAAAGAGAATATTCTTTCGAAGGATACAAAAAAATTGACATTAAGTTACTTGATGCCGAAACCAAAGAGCAGATTGACAATGTTACTGTTACAAAAGATAACAGCAGAGATTTAGGAGGTTTGTTATAAGTTTTGAGTAGAGACAAAGCATGCTTTGTCTGTATTCTTTATGAGTTTTGAAATAAAAGTTTTATAAACAAAAAGAAAATGATAATACTTGACAATATAGACCAAAAATTATTAGATAATTTCAGAGGTTATGTAGTAAAAAAAGACCTTGTTCGTTCAATAAAAGTCGGAGCAAATGTTCCTGTTTTTGTATTGGAATATTTGATTGCAAATTCCTGTTCTACAAACGATGAAGAAAAAATTCGTCAAGGAATGGAAAATGTGAAAAAAGTATTATCCGAACATTTTATCAATCCAGAAGAAAGTTCTTTAATACATTCACGAATCAGAGAAAAAGGACGATATAAGATAATTGATAAGATTTCAGTTACACTCGATTCAAAAAAAGACAGATATTGGGCTAATCTTCAAAACAGTAATATTAAAGATGCTAATATTAGTGATGCTTTGGTTAACACCCACGACAAAATGTTGCTTGGTGGTATTTGGGCAATAATTGATATTGAATACGACCCCGACATTATGATAGGAAAAAACATCTTTCCTTTTGTTGTTGAAGATATTAAACCAATACAATTATCAACTTTTGATAATACAAAAATAATTGAAAAACGAAAGAATTTTACTAAAAGTGAATGGCTTGATGTTTTACTTCGTAGTTGTGGTTACGAACCTAATTCTCAAGGAATGACACACAGAGTTAAAATGCTGTTATTGTCAAGATTAATTCCTTTGGTAGAAGCAAATTTTAATTTCATCGAATTAGGTCCAAGGGCAACGGGTAAATCTTATGTTTTTAAAGAATTAACTCCTTATGCAGTATTAATATCTGGTGGACAAGGAACAGTTGCAAAATTATTTGTACATGGTTCTTCGGGTAAAGTTGGTGCAGTGGGTCAATGGGATGCAATTTGTTTTGACGAAGCTACCGATAAAATTTTTAAAGAACGCGATGCAGTTCCATTAATGAAAGATTACATGGAATCAGGTTCTTTTTCGCGTGCAGGTGCAGGTGGTGAAATTACTGGAATAGCTTCAATAATTTTAAACGGAAATATTAATCAACCTGTTGAAACTGTTCTTCAAACTTCAAATTTATTCAGTCCATTAAGCGATGAGGTTAACAGCGATACAGCATTTTTAGACAGAATTCATTTTTATTTACCTGGTTGGGAAATGATTAAATTTTCGAATGAAAATTTTACAAATAATTTTGGTTTTAGCACCGATTATTTTTCCGAAACTTTAAAATCTTTACGGAAAATAAATTATACCGATGCAATTGAAAAATATTTTTCATTAGGTTCACATTTAAAACAACGGGATTCAAAACCTGTAAAAAAAACAGTTTCAGGATTTATTAAACTTTTACATCCCGATGGAATTTATTCAAAAGAAGACATCAGAGAATACATAGAACTTGCACTTGAAATGAGACGCAGAGTTAAAGAACAATTAAAACGCATTGGTGGAATGGAATTTTGGGACACAAATTTTTCATATATTGATAAAGAATTGCAGGAAGAAAAATTTATTAGTTTACCTGAAGAAAGAAGTTCAAATTTGATTGAAAGTACACCACTAAAACCTGGAGTTTGTTATACATGCACAAGCGATGGCGAAAATATTACCATCGTCAGAATTGAAACAGTTACGACACGCGGTTCAGGCAAATTAAATATAACTGGAGTAAGCAATACTCTTGTAAAAGAAGATATTAAAAACACTTTTCAATATATTAAAGCAAACGAAAAATCAATTTTAAGCGAACAACATTCCGTAAGTAATTACGATTTTTCTGTACAGGTTACAAATGTTTTAGGAGCAGGAAGTTTTTCGGGTGTAGGTTCGGCAGTTTATTTGACAATAATTTCGTCAATTTACAAAAAGAATTTAAAATCGGGACTTGCGGTTTTAGGAAATATTTCTGTTGGAGGAGCAATTGAACGAGCTAAATTTTTTGCCGATAAAGTTTCTGTTTTATCCGAAAACGGAGCAAAAAACATCATTGTTCCTATTGACAATCTGAATGAATTATCAAATGTTCCAACATCGGTACTTGGAGTTTCAGATGTTCCATTTTATGCAAATACACAAATGCTTTTGCAAAAATCAATATTGAGTGAGTAATTATAAAAGAAAAAAATATTTTTAACAAAAATAAACAAGTTTAGTTATAACTAAACCAAAAAATATGATTAACTTTGCAATACAGAAAATAGAAGAAATGAGTCCACTCTGAAAAGTCGGAATCGTCATTGCGAGCGGTAGAGAAGCAATCTCAGCGTACTAATGATCAATAGATTGCTTCGTGAAAAACTTCGCAATGACGTAAAAATGTACTTTTCGGTGTGAACTCAGAAATATAAGGTAAAATCAAGTTTTACAAATTATTAAACGATAAAAAATGTGAATTTGATGAGTTTATTGCTGAAATTGAAAAAGAAGGTAACCTAAAAAGTGAATTGATAACAATACAAGCTATAATGCAACAAGTTTCTGAATTACAATTATTACCAAAAAATAAATTTCGAGAATTAAAAGGAAGCAAAGATAATATTAAGGAATATGAAATTAAAACTCGCAATCTCAGAGTTTATTTATTTCACGAAGAACATACAGGCAGAATAATTGTTTGTGGAGGTAAAAAACATCACAGGAAAAAGACATTAAACATTTTAGAAATATTAAAAAACAGTATTTTCAGAACCTTAAAAACTAACTAAAATGCTAAAATATGAAGAATTAATAAAAACACAGGAATACTGGCTCGAAGTAATTCAAAACGAAATATTTCGTCAGGTAAAAAGCTATATGGAAAGTGAAAATATAAACCAAACTCAATTAGCCAATAAACTTGGAGTTACAAAAGGATATATTTCACAAATACTTAACGGTAATTTTAATTTTAGTTTGACAAAACTTATAGAATTATCATTATCTTTAAACATTGTTCCTGATTTACACTTTAAACCTGTAAACGAGTATATTGAAGAAAAAAGCAAAAACAGAGTAGATTAAAGTAAACCCGAATGTCTTTAATTTACCCGATGCAATGTTAATAACAATAGTAGGTTTATCAATTTCACATACAAGAGCTTTAATGGCACAAAAAGCATTAGGTACTAAATTCTCGGAAGTTTACATTCCAATAGTAAATCCAACACAAATAACAAAAGATTTATTTTCAAAATCAAATTAAATAAAACAACTCATTATAAAGGAATTGGGACTGAAAATATGAAAGCATTCAATAATTTTTCATTTTATAATTCGATAATTGAATTTATAGTTTGAATATTTTCCATTTTTTATGAAAATGTTTATGATAATGTGTAAGTCAAATTTTAATAATGGATATTTTTGAACTAAATTTGAAATCCCTGATAATTTATTTATATTTTGCAACATGACCTCTACTAATAGAGATTATTATAATTTTTCAGAATAAAAAATTTGAAATATTAACCAATAACAAAAATAGATTGTTTTTCAATTTATTACTATCAATATCAATAGAGATTTTTTTCTTTAAAATTCCAAAATATTAATCTCTATTAATAGAGAAATAAATTATTTGATTAATAAATAATTAAAAATTATATTTGTTATTCTTTATTTCTAAATTTATTTCATTAAATAATCTCTATTAATAGAGATAGTTTTCAAAAAATAGCAATAAAAATATGAGCAAAAATCCTCTTAATCAATTAGTAGAAAAAATAAAAAAAACAATTAATAAATTCAAAACCGATATAATTAAACAATATTTCGAAATTGGAAAATTGATAATTGAAAATCAATCAAAATTTTCGAGTAAAGAAGAATTATTAATCAATATTTCAGAACAATTGGGCGATGGTTTCGGGAAAGCAAACTTATCTGAAATGAGGCGTTTGTATGAAATTTATTCTGGTTTTCCCGAACAATTTAAATTAGCGAAACAGCTTGGATGGTCGCAAAACAGAACGCTTTTGAGAATTGAAAACGATTTCGAACTAAGAGAAGAACTTTTATTGTTTGCAATTGAAAATAAAAACATCAGCGAAAAAGAATTAAAATCAGAATTAATTAAAAGACAAGGACAAAAACAACTCAAAACAATTGGTTTTAAAATAAATATAGAAACTATTGAAATTAAGAATTTTAAATCAATTGTTGATATGAAAATTGAAAAGCCTTATCCTTTTTCTGTTTTCGTTGGGTCAAATGCTTGCGGTAAATCAAACATCTTTCAAGCTATTGATTTTCTATTTAACTCATACTACAATAGTCCTTTAAAAACTTTTAACGATTACGGAGGAAATCAACTTTTCAACTTTTACAAAACCGATAGTAATATCGAAATATCCTTAAATACAGGTTTTAACGAAAAAATCTACTTTGTAAATAATCTCAAAAAAAACAGTATTTACAATTCTGAAATTAAAGAACCTTATAACGGAAAATTTATAAATCAGTTTTGTTTTCTATCAATAAAAGAAGGAATTAACACTAATAATAAAAGTAGAATTTTAGAAAAAGACGGCTCGAATTTCAAAACAATTCTAAAAGAAAAAATATTTTTCGATATACCAACAAAAGAAGCATTTATAAGAAAATTGAAAAATGCAGTTTCAGATATTTCTGAAGTGAATATCGAAAAAAGTGAAATTGACGGAACCAATGAACTTATTATCAAAGATAAAAATTATCCAGACATAAAAATATCCGAAATGCTTGTTTCTGATGGGACTAAAAAAATGATAATTTTATTAACAGCTATTCTGCAAAGTAAAGAACCTCAGTTTATTTGTATTGAAGAACCTGAAAATGGACTTCATCCGTTAATACTCGAATCATTTATTGACACAATAAGAAATATTTGTAAAGACGAAGGACATTTTATCTGGTTTACAACTCATTCACCCACTTTTGTTAAACATCTGAAAAGAAATGAACTGATAATTGTCGATAAAAAAGACGGTCAGACAAAAATAAAAAAAGCATCAGATAAAATATTTGATGATTATTTTTCTGAAGAAGATTTACAACTTGATGATGCCTGGTTGTCAGATATTTTTGAGGGAGGTTTGCCATGGTAAATATTGGTTTTATTTGCGAAGGAAAATCTGAATGTTTATTAATAAATTCGGAAAAATTCAGAAATTTTCTGGTGAAAATTGGATTAAATCTTGTTGCAAAACCAATAGATGCAAAAGGTGGAGGAAATTTGCTTCCACATAATATTAAATGCTTTAACAGAAAATTAGTTACAAAGGGAGCTGAAATAATAATAATTCTTGCTGATTTAGAAACCGACCCTTGTATTGAAAAAACAAAACTAAGAATTCAACCCGAAGAAAATTTACACCAATTAATTATTGCCAGAAAAAAAATTGAAAGCTGGTTTTTATCTGACGACAAAAGAATGTTAGAATTAACTAAAAATAAATATTATGGTAACACTGAAATATTAGAAAAACCAGATGAAGTTTTAAAAGAATTATTGTTGAAAACCAAAAAATACAGAGCATTAGGTCATTCTGATATTGCCGAGATAATAATCGGGAATAACGATAATGGTTTTGATATTCAAAATTGTGAATGTGAAAGTGCCAGTTATTTTATCAGAAAATTAATACAGATTGCTGATTCCACAAAAGTTCAAAAGCAGGTGAAAAACAAGAAAATAAAACCTAAAAAATAATGCTCAAAATACTTTATCTTCATGGTTTAGAAGGAAATTTGTCGGTTGAAAAACGAAAAGTGTTACAACAATTTGGTGAAGTTATGGGAGGTGATATTGATTACAGAAAACCTAAAATTATACACGAGTTAGTACAACACGCAATCGATTTTAAACCAGATTACATTATCGGTTCAAGCATGGGCGGATATGTGGGATTTTTAATATCAAAAATTCTGAATTTACCGTGTCTGCTTTTTAATCCAGCATTTCCGTATCGGACAATCGAACCAGATATTTCAGAAGTCGAAATTCCTGCTTCAAAAACCGCAAAAACAACAATTATTCTCGGTAATAATGACCAGACGATTAAATACTCAGATAATCTGAAATTTATAAAGGAAAGTTTGAATTCCGAAAATATTGAATTAATTGAAATTGAAGAGTTGGAACATCGGATTCCTTTTGATGTTTTTAAAAAAGTTGTTAATAGTTATTTTGACAAATACTCATAATTTTTCATCATACAAAAGCCAACCAAAAATCAAATCTTTAAACAAAGTAATATCGTAATTATCATCAGAATTCTGGTACTTTTCCTGATTTCGTTCAACCAGGAATTCAGAAATTAAATAACCATCAGGTTTTTTTAATATTTCTGCTTTATAAATTTCAAAACCAGTCCAAGAACGATGAAAATGTAAACACTTGTTTTCATAATAAATTAACCACTTATCTTCCATATTACAAGGATAAAATCCTTTAATAATTTTCTGAAATTGTTCTTCAGAAAAGTTCAATAAAATCTCAATTTTTTTTGGATTATCAATTGGCAAACAGTTATCTCTAAATGACATAATTTGGGTTAAATTATTTATAAGTTATAGTTCTGAATATAATTTAGTCAATTTACTTTTGATTATTTATAAGTTTAGTTAGATTTGTAAAAAGCTTTAAATAATTCAAAAATCAAAGCAATTTAATAAATTTTCTTAAACCAAGTTACATAAATTAATAATTTAGTAAATATGAATAATAAATTTAGTTTTGTAATAATGCCGTTTGCAAATGAATTTACACAAGCATATACAGATATAATTCAACCTGCAATTAAAGAATGTTCGATTGATTGCATCAGAGCAGACGAGGATTCACAGGGCAATATTCATCATCAAATGATGCAAAAAATATTTGATGCCGATGTAATTGTAACTGACATAACAGGTTTAAATCCAAATGTTTTTTATGAATTAGGAGTTGCACACACTATTTCACGTAAAACTGTCGTGATTTGTAATGTTGAGAAGATGGAAAAAGTTCCATTTGATATAGCACCTTATAGAATTTTGACTTACAAGTTAAATCAAGACAATAGAATATATATTGAAAAATTAAAGACAGAAATTAAATCAATCTTATTAAATAACTTGATAGGGATTCCAAATCCAGTTCAGGATTATTTATCAAAACAATCATTATTGAATTGTAGAAAAAGTTTGTTTTTAAATGAATTACGTGCAGATTTAGAGCAGGAACTTTTTGAAAAAAGTGAACAAAAAATAGTGTTTTTCGGTCTTACTGCAAATTCATTTTATGACACTATTTCAGGAATTATTGAAACTAAAAAAAGACAGAATGAATTAAATATCAAGCTTTTATTGCTTGATATAAATGCTATTGAGTGCTGGGAGTACATTTATAGGTTACGATTTGGAGCGGATTATAATGCTGAAATGTTTGGCAAATATTTTAATAGAGATAAAATTAATCAAGAAAATGCAATTGAAAATTTCGAAAATTTAGGAAAGAAATATTCAACATTGAAAATTGAGTTTAAATATTATTCTTTCCCTCCTACTTTTTGGGCTTACGGAATTGATGATGAGAAATGGATTACAGGACAATATGCAGTAGGTAGAAGTAATTCGCGAAATTTTCCAATAAGTGTTTTGTTACATGATGATTTCACTACTCAATTTCTTTATAATTATTATAATGAAACAATTTTATCCGTTTAAAAAATGAAAAGAATGCATAAAGGTGTTGGTGTTATTATTGGAAATAAGGAAAGTAATAAATTTTTCGTTCAAAAAAAGGATGAAAAATATCAAATAAAAAAATGGATTAATGCTTTTTCTTTTTGGGGTGGTGAAGTAGAAAAAACGGATAAAACTCCTTTTGAAGCTTTAATCAGAGAACTTACCGAAGAACTTGGATCCGAATTCATTTATGATAAGAGTGAAATAAAATTTATTGATAATTATATAGTTAAAAGTGAGCCAGATTTCTCTTTTAACCTTTTTGAATTACTATTAGCTACAAAAGATTTTGAAAATCTGACAAATCTTAAAATAAATGAAGGTTCAGGAACAGTTCAAAACAAAGATAGTTTATTAACAGGTGTTTGGGTTTGGGGATTAGAGGAAGTTATTAAAAATTATTTTGAATTGAATAATTCAAAAAACAGAATCTAAGCGTTTGTAATCGTTTAAATATTTATATTTAGGTTTTTAATACTATTTTGTCAGTTGAAGTAATTAGAAATATAAGTATTATATTTTAAATTTTAAAAATATCAATTACATCCTTTTTAAATACAATTTAAAATTATGGCAAATAATACGATAATTATAAAAAAAGTATTAATAAATTTTACATTTATTTTATTTTCATCTATTTTCATATCTACTACAAGTTCAAATAATTTCCAAGAAGAATATAACAAACTTGTTACTACTTTCCAAAACGGTTTATCAATAGAAGAAGAATTTGATAAAATTATTGAAGATTTTGATGATTTATGTGAAGATTTAGAAAAGGAAATTGAAGAGGATGAAACCATTGAATATAAAGACCTTTTAAATAAATCCCAAGCATTATATTCCTTCATAGGTGAAATTTCTCCCGATAATCGAAATTTTGATTTAACTAACGAAAAAAAGAAAATTGCATTAGAAATTTTAGGGCTTTCAGAATCTTGGTTTTCTAAGGATAAACTTTGCATGGACATAACATTAATTTCGATATGGAATAATACATATTCAGCTTTTTTAGTTGAAAATAATTCTGAATGTTTAGAAACATTTACATATACTTATAATAATGGTAATGGAAATGCAAGTGTTGATAAATACAGTTCTCGCAGTTTATATACTGCTTTTGGTAAGAATATAGTAGCAGCATTCAAATTAACAACCTTTAACTGTGAAACATCAAAGTACTGTAATTAAATAAAAATAATTTTAATAATAAATCTAATGACCTACAATACAACTAAATGGATTTACGAATATGAAGATGATATCCGATATGTACTTGGAACAAAAGGGAATAATCCGATTATTTGTTTTGGAATTAATCCGAGTACAGCCAAACCTGATGAATTAGACCCGACATTACAATCGGTTGAAAGATTGGCAAAATACAATGGGTACGATAGTTGGATAATGCTAAATATTTTTCCACTTAGAGAAACAAATCCAGATTTATTAAAAGACAAAGCAAATGATGAACTTCATCAAAAAAATCTGGATTTTATAAAAGATATTCTCGAAAAATATTCAAAAAATATTTGGGTTGCCTGGGGTACAACAATTGAAAAACATAAATATTTGACAAAATATCTTTTAGATATTTATGATTTAGCAAAAAACTATTCAGCAGACTGGTATTCAATTGGTGAAATTTCAAAAAACGGTCATCCGCATCATCCGTTATATTTAAATTCCGATACAAAAAAGGATAAATTTGATATAGAAAGTTATATCAAAAAATTGCAACTTTCTGATACAAAACTAATTTCGAAATACAATTCCAAAGCAAAAGACAGTTTCAACACTAAATTGAAAATGTTTTTATATTCAAATGCCAGAATTCCAAATTATTCTGAACATATTGATTTCAATGAATTTGAAAGTTTTAAAATTGATGATGATTTAGTCAAGGAATATACCACGATTTACTGGCAACTTGAAAGAAACAAGAAAGTTATAGATATAAACAGTAACGAGTTAAATATAGTTGATGATATTTATAAAAAGTTGGTAGAATGGGAACAAAAATATATAAAAGAGATTAAAATATTGGAACAAAAGTATGTTACAAATTTCGAAAAGACTTTTCCTCTAATTGAATTCGAAAGATTGCTTAAAGAAAAAAAATGTGCATATTGTGATATTTCAATTGATGAAGTTAAACAACTTGCAGAGAAACAACAACTTTTCAAGAAAAATGAAAGAGGATGGGCATTAGAAATTGACAGAAAAAACTCAAATTACGAATATTCAAAAAGCAATTGTGTTATGGCTTGTTACTGGTGCAACAATGCTAAAACAGATGAATTTACATGCGATGAATTTAAACTTATAGGAATATCTATCGGTAAAATTTGGGAAGAAAGGTTAAAAAAATGATAACAGACACAGAAACCAATTTTGTTTATTTCAGTTCGTTAATAAAATCAAAACCAGAATATTCTAATTTCTGGCAAGATTTTGAACAGAAATTAATTGAAACTAAACCATTCTGTATTGAAAATACAGAGGTTTCTATTAAAAAGGTATAAGTCTGGAAGACTTATGAATTATTTTATTTTTAACATTTTCATACTATTTACAGCAGATGAGTATTTTAACTTTTTTCAAAATATTTACATCTTTCACAATTATTTTAACATTTTAAAAACCTCATCTATTAGTTTATAAATAGTTTAAATATTTTTAGAACATGAAATGGTTGTGCTGAAATCTTTCACAATTATTTTAACATTTTAAAAACCTCATCTATTAGTTTATAAATAGTTTAAATATTTTTAGAACATGAAATGGTTGTGCTGAAATCTTTTACATTTATTTTTTAAATTATTTAAAAGACTTATAAGCTTTTATAAAATAAATAATTTATTATCTTTAATTTAAACCCTTTCTGATTGGAATCCACTACATTAAATCCTTTCTTAACAAATATATTGATAATTATAACTTTCTGGATTACAAATTTTTAGTTGTAGTATTTAACTATTCAAATCATTTCTAAAAGAGTTATAAATCTGGTGGTGGTTTTCGTTGTACGAACAGTGAAAGTGTCTAATACATGATAAAATATAACAATAAATTGGTTTGGTGATATTTACTTCTTATTTGT
>Ga0316608_1000437_pt1 | contig 20011 bp, 16 predicted proteins | sample MIS2016152B_MG_FD_207673 | JGI IMG/M metagenome (GOLD analysis project Ga0316608, IMG submission 207673) | Microbial mat bacterial communities from Middle Island sinkhole, Lake Huron, Michigan, United States - MIS.2016.152B | ecosystem: Environmental > Aquatic > Freshwater > Lake > Sediment...
TAAATCGTGTCCCGCACGGTCCTTTACAAAAGTTATCAGCTTTCGGGATGTTCCCTCAGGTCTGCTTAGCTTTTGATCCATTATTTTGCAAAGTAAATAGATCAAATCAATATTTGTCCATTCATTATGACCCCCAATATTGTAAGTTTCTCCAATTGTCCCATGATGAAATACCTGATCGATTGCCCTGGCATGATCAACCACAAATAACCAATCGCGGATGTTTTCTCCCTTTCCGTAAACAGGAATTGGTTTACTATTTTTTATATTGTGAATAGACAGCGGTATTAACTTTTCGGGAAATTGGTTTGGTCCATAGTTATTCGAGCAATTCGAGATAACAACAGGGAGCTTATAAGTGTGATAATAAGCTCTGACTAAATGGTCTGAACTAGCTTTTGATGAAGAATAGGGGCTTCTTGGATCGTAGGCTGTTTCCTCAGTAAATAGCCCTGAACTTCCTAAAGATCCATATACCTCATCAGTAGAAATATGGTAGAATAGTTTTCCTTCCATTTTATCTTTCCAGGCGGCACGGGCGGCATTTAAAAGCGTAACAGTCCCAACAATATTGGTTTGAATAAACGCAAGAGGGTCGGCAATGGAACGATCTACATGCGATTCGGCAGCTAAATGAATTATACCATCGAAACTATATTTTGAAAAAACTTCATTAATGGCGTTTACATCGGTAATATCAGCCTTAACAAAAGTATAGTTTGGCGCATTTTCAATATCTCTCAGGTTTTCCATATTGCCGGCATAAGTAAGGCAATCCAGGTTAATAATGTTATAGTCGGGATATTTATTAACAAACAACCTTACCACATGCGAACCAATAAATCCGGCACCTCCTGTAATCAATAACGTCTTCATACTATTTTTATAAGCAACTATTTTTTATTTCTATAATGTTGTTCCCATTTCCAGGCAGAAAGCATAGTTTCATCGAGTGTACTTTGAGATTTCCAACCCAATACATGGTTAGCATGGGTTGTATCTGCCCAAACTTTTTCTATGTCTCCGGGACGGCGATCGACCAATTTATAATTCAATTTTACACCACTAACTTTTTCAAATGTATTAATTACATCTAAAACGGTATTTCCATTACCCGTACCAATATTGAATACTTCGTAATTCGATTTATTTTTATTTTCTAACAACCGTTTTATAGCCACAACATGAGCTTTAGCCAAATCGACAACATGAATATAATCGCGGACACAAGTACCATCGGGTGTATTATAATCGTTCCCAAAAACTTTAAGTTCTTGTCTTAACCCTATTGCTGTTTGTGTGATAAAAGGCACCAGGTTTGCCGGCACTCCTATAGGAAGCTCGCCAATTAATGCCGATGGGTGTGCACCAACCGGATTAAAATACCGCAGCGAAATGGCCCTGAGGGAAGAAATAGCATGAATGGTATCGGTTAATATTTCCTCACAAATCTGTTTGGTGTTCCCATACGGAGACATAGCTTTTTGAATAGGAGCTTGTTCCGTTACGGGAAGTTGTTCGGGTTGACCATAAACAGTACACGAGGATGAGAAAACGATATTTGGAACCTTATATTTACTCATTGCCTCCAAGATATTTATCAAAGAAGATAAATTATTCCTATAATAAAGAAGAGGATTGTCTACAGATTCGCCAACTGCTTTGGAAGCTGCAAAATGGATAATGGCAGAAATATCATTGTATTTTGTAAAAAAATCAAGCACCTTCTCCCGATCACATAAATCAAATTGCTCAAACAGCGGTCTTACTCCAGTAATTTTCTCAACACCATCAAGTGAATCCTTTGTTGAATTAGAAAGATTATCGATGATGACGACATCATACCCTACGTTAATAAGTTCAACTGCTGTATGCGATCCAATGTATCCTGTTCCTCCAGTTACCAGTACAGTTTGCTTTTTCATTTTTTAAATTTTATATTATAAACTCCAATAAGCTAATTTCTTAATTTTATTACGGTATATGCCTTTAACGTCTACCAAAATTCCAGGTGTTGTGGATAATTTTAAAAAATAATCCTCACTCAAATTAGAGTATTCGCTATGATTCACCGCAACAACAATAGCGCTGTAATTATTCCCGGGCTTTTCTATCAAACCAAAGCCATATTCATGTTTTAGACTTTCAGAATCTGCATAAGGATCAATAACCTCAACTTCAATTCCATAAGATATTAATTCATGTACAACATCCGCAACTTTAGAATTTCGGATATCGCTCACATTTTCTTTAAAAGTAGCTCCCATTACCAATACCTTTGCATTTTTTATGCTAATATCAGCAGAAATCATTTTTTTAATTGTTTGCTTGGCAATATATTCTGCAATCGAATCGTTAATTTTTCGCCCTGAACTGATTATTTGAGCATGAATACCCAATTCCTTGGCCTTGTAGGTTAAATAATATGGGTCGACACCAATACAATGGCCTCCAACCAACCCCGGGAAGAATTTCAAAAAATTCCACTTAGTTCCGGCGGCTTCCAATACTTCGTAAGTATTTATCCCCATTTTATTGAAAATAACCGAAAGCTCGTTCATAAATGCAATATTAATATCGCGCTGCGAGTTTTCGATAATTTTGGCAGCCTCGGCAACTTTAATTGAACTTGCCCTATGAACACCTGCGGTAACAATCAACTCGTAAACCTTTGCAATAGCATCAAGTGATTCAGCATCGCACCCCGATACAACCTTCGTAATCTTTGTAATTGTATGTTCTTTATCCCCAGGATTTATTCTTTCCGGAGAATAACCAACTTTAAACCCGGTATTAAATTGTAAACCCGAAATGCTTTCAAGCAAAGGAACACAATCTTCTTCGGTACATCCGGGGTAAACTGTTGATTCATAAACAACATAATCGCCCTTTTTGAGAGCACATGCAACTGATTTCGAAGCACCCAATAAAGGTTTTAAATCAGGAAGATTGTGTTCATCGATTGGGGTAGGAACAGCAACAATAAAAAACTTTGCCTGCCTCAATACATCAATAGAAGACGTAAATTCAATATCGCAATTTTTAAAGGCTTCACTTTCCAGCTCTTCACTTGGATCTATACCCTGACGCATCATTTCCAAACGATCCTCACGAATATCGAATCCAATTACTGAAAGCTTGCGGGCAAATTCCAAAGCAATTGGTAACCCAACATAACCCAGCCCGATAACGGCTAGTTTATCTTTTTTTGTTATTAAATTTTCGTAAATCATTTGACGTTTAAACAAAATGGATGATAATCGCCTTGAATTCCAATTGGCGAAGAATTTCGAATATTATATACTGTATTAATAGAATTACGGGCAGCCTCAAGTCCAAAACCCCTACCTGCGAGTATTTCCTGATATGTTTTTGTATGAAGATCGGTAAATCCTTCACTAAATTCAATTTCTTCCTTGTCAAGGGTAATAGAGCGGTATGTTCGCTGACCTTTTGTTTTTATATCGTGTGGCACATCATTATAATCAATACTTAAAAACCACCGGACCCGAGCCTTCTCGAGCTGAAAAAATCCTGCAACTTTATCCTCCTTTGCTAAATGAACAACACTTTTTTCGACTGGTCCAAAAATCCAGGATAACATATCGAAGAAATGCACACCGATATTCGTAGCCACGCCACCTGATTTTTGCATGTCGCCTTTCCAGGATGTGTGATACCAATGCCCACGACTAGTTATATATGCCAAATCAATATCGTAAATTTTATCTTTAGGTCCTTGTGCAATTTTTTCCTTTAGATTAATTATGGCAGGATGCAGCCGAAGTTGTAGTACATTATATACTTTTTTCCCGGTCTCCTTCTCCATTTCAACCAGGCCATCAATATTCCAGGGGTTAAGTACAATGGGCTTTTCGCAAATAACATCGGCCTGGTTACGCAAACCAAAACGAATATGCGAATCATGTAGATAATTAGGAGAACAAATACTCACATAATCAATTTTGCGTTCAGTTCTCCTTAATTTATCGATATGACGATCAAATCGCTCAAACTCTGTAAAAAAGTCGGCTTGCGGAAAAAAGCTGTCCATAATTCCGACACTGTCAAATTTGTCGAGCGCCGCTACAAGCTCATTTTTGGTTTCCTTAATTGCTTTTAGATGGCGTGGCGCAATAAATCCGGCTGCCCCAACCAAAGCAAAATTAAATTTTTGATCACTCATGATTCCATTTTATTTACTTTATTCTCATTAAAAATATATTTTTCGCCCGATTCAGGGCAAATAGCTATTCCATTCCCATCAAAATTAAGACGGTGTCCATATTCACTCATCCATCCAATATGCCGAGCCGGATTTCCTAATACCAGGGAATATGGCTTTACATCTTTCGTTACAACTGCTCCTGCTCCAATAAACGCGTACCTGCCAATGGTATGGCCACAAACAATTGTGGCATTGGCTCCAATGGTTGCTCCTTTTTCAACATAGGTCTTTTTGTATTCTTCCTTGCGACTTATAGCACTTCGAGGATTAATAACATTGGTAAATACCATGGAGGGACCCAGAAAAACATCATCTCCGCAAATAACACCCGTATAGATGGAAACATTATTTTGAACCCGTACATTATTTCCAAGAATAACATCGGGCGAAACAACTACATTTTGACCAATATTACATTTCTCACCAATTACACAACCTGACATTATATGAGAAAAATGCCAAATTTTTGTACCATTCCCAATTGCGCAACCTTCATCAATTATAGCCGAAGGATGTACAAAAAAATCATTTTCTGCCATTTAATATTTTTTATTTTGATAAAAACTCAGTAATTGTTGATGTAATATATTCCAATTGTTGGTTGTCCAACTCAGTATGCATTGGCAATGAAAGTACCGATTTGCAAAGAAATTCACTAACAGGAAAGTCGCCTTGCCTATACCCTAAATACTGATATGCATGCTGCAAATGCATGGTGACAGGATAATATACCATAGCGGGAATGCCTTTCGATTGAAGAAAGTTTTTTAAACCATCCCTATCAGCATCTTTAATGATGACAGTATATTGATGGAAGATATGATTTGAATATGAAACTCGTAGTGGAATCTTGATTTTTTGCTCATTTTGAAACGCTCTGTCATAATAATCAGCAGCTTTTTGACGCGCTGTATTATAATGCTCTAAATTTTTCAATTTTACATTTAAAATAGCGGCCTGTATAGTGTCCAGCCTACTGTTAATACCAATATGGTCATGATAATACCTAACCTTCATACCATGATTAGCAATAGAGCGAATCATTAAGGCAAGTTCATCATTGTTGGTAAACAAAGCGCCACCATCCCCAAAACAACCCAGATTTTTTGACGGGAAAAAAGAAGTACAACCAATATCTCCAATAGTACCAGCTTTTTGCAAAGTCCCATCGTTATATTGAAAATCCGCCCCCATAGCCTGAGCGGAATCTTCTATAACAAAAAGCTCATATTTATTAGCAAGCTTCATAATCTGTTCCATATCGCAACATTGCCCAAACAGATGAACCGGAACAATTGCCTTTGTTTTTGATGTGATTAATTTCTCAATAGATTCGGGCGAAAGAAGAAATGTATTTTCATCAACATCAGCTAGTACTGGTTTTAAACCTAGCATAGCAATAACCTCAACAGTAGCAATAAAAGTAAAATTGGTTGTAATAATTTCATCGCCAGGCTTTAACCCAAGCGCCATCATGGCAATTTGAAGGGCATCGGTACCATTTGCACATGGTATAACATGCTTTACAGAAAGGTATTGCTCCAAATTTTTTTGAAATACTTTGACTGCACTTCCATTTATAAATTCACTATTATCTATAACTTCCTGTATAGCTGCGTCTAAATCTTGTTTAATTTGAAGGTATTGACCCTTAAGGTCGACCATTTTTATTTCATTCATAATAGGAAAGTAAAAGACTTACGAAAATACAAAAATTGTTTAATTGTGACCTAATCCTTTTTTTTAATAAAATCTTTTGAAGAAAACTTTATCTCGAACGCTACATGCTATTTTTTTTTACTTTTGTTTCAAAATAACTTTAAGTGGCATTATTCCAATTTATAAAAGATTTACTTTATACCTGCGACAATCTTATTATTCCTGGTTTTGGCGGTTTTGTTGCCCAATATTCTCCAGCAAGAATAAACACTGAAAAGGAAGTAATATTGCCTCCTTATAAGCAATTTATTTTCAATCCAACCCTTATTGAAGACGATGGTGTTTTCAATAATTTTGTCCAATTCAAACTGGGTGTTTCTCAGGAAGAAGCGAAAAAAGAGGTTTCGGAATTAGTAAATGAATTCTGGAAAAAATTAAATGATGGCGAAACTATATTTATAGAAGGAGTTGGATATTTTTCACTGGACGATGATAAATTAATCCGTTTTGAGAAGGAACATGAAAGTAATTTCGATGCTGATTCCTATGGATTAAGTGAAATTGGACTAAAGTCTTCCCAAAAGCAAACAAAACTTATTCCAGATATAGAGAGTCCAAAGCGAAAAAGGCCAATTGCAAAAATCCTGGTTATATTTCTTCTCATAAATATAATTGGTGGGTTTGCTGCTTTTGTCTATTGGAAATTTGAACCCATTCAAACTTACTTTAAGCATTTCAATAGCTCAAACACCAATATTTCTCAGGCAGATACTAACTCTAAGGTAATTTCCGATTTTCGGGATACATCCGGACTGGGACAATCGCTCGATACATCAACTCATATTCAAAAAGCTCTTTACTATGAAGAGCCAGTAAAGAAAGATACCACTGCAAAAGAAAACGTTTCCGCTAAATTTTATATTATTGCCGGAAGTTTTCAAAGTTATGAGAAGGCCAAAATCCATGCAAACATTTTGAAAAAAGATGGATTCTCCCCCGAAATTATTGAATTTAGCCAACAAAAATTCAGAGTTTCCATTGGCGAATTCAATACAGAAGAAGATGCCATGCTTAAATTGGATACATTTAAAGCCAAAAAGGGAGCTGAAAACGCCTGGATTGCCAAAAAATAATAGGTTCAATTTTTGCGGTTCCTTTCTGTTGTAAGTGTTTTTAAACATTCACATAAAATCTGAACACTGCGAAAAATCAGGATTTTCAGTAGCTATTCCCCGTATTTTCGCGACGTTATTAAATTGCCGTCATGGAGAATATTTTAATTATTGGCGCCGCCGGACAAATTGGTTCGGAGTTAACCCTTGCTCTTCGAAAAGAGTATGGCGATGAACATGTTTATGCTACTGATATACGACAGGCGCCACGCGATATAGTTGAAGGAGGCCCCTTTCAGATACTCGATGTAATGGATGACAAACGCCTCATTCATTTTGTTATCCGTCATAAAATTACCCAAATTTACCATTTGGCAGCCGTACTTTCCGGAAATGCCGAAAGGATTCCAATTCAAGCCTGGCAAATTAATATGTCGAGTTTGATGAATATTCTCGACTTAGCAAAGGAAGTAGAAGAAATAAAAAAAGTTTTCTGGCCCAGCTCTATTGCCGTTTTCGGACAAACTACGCCACAGATAGCAACTCCACAATTAACAGTAATGGAACCTAATACTGTTTATGGAATTAGTAAGTTGGCTGGTGAACGCTGGGTAGAATATTACAACCGCAGGTATAAACTCGATGTAAGAAGTATTCGCTATCCCGGGCTTATTAGCTACAAAACAGAAGCGGGAGGCGGAACAACTGATTATGCGGTTGAAATATACTACGATGCAGTGAAGAATAATTCGTATGAATGCTTTCTAAAAGAAGATACCGAACTACCAATGCTTTTTATGCCGGACGCCATAAAAGCCACTATTGATCTGATGCATGCTGACCCCGCCAAACTAACAGTAAAATCAAGCTACAGTATAGGTGCTATTAGTTTCTCCCCAAAAGATGTAGCCAAAGAAATTCGGAAACACAAGCCCAATTTTGAAATTATATATAAACCAGATTTTCGGCAGGCAATTGCCGACTCCTGGCCTAAAAGCATAGATGCCTCTGTTGCCGAGCATGATTGGGGTTTCAAACCGACATTCGACCTGGCAAAAATGACTGAAATAATGCTACAGGAAATAGAAAGTAAGACAATTAAAAAGTAGTAATTTCATTTTTCATTTTCTATCACTCAATTTTTGATTCTTATAATTGTTTTCGTATGTATGGAAAAATAAAAACATTCCTCCAACAAGAGTTGGAGACAATAAAAGCAGGCGGAATTTATAAAACCGAACGAATAATTTCCTCCCCACAAGCGCCTCATATTAAACTTCAAAATGGCAAGGAAGTTCTGAATTTTTGCGCCAATAACTATTTGGGACTTTCAGCGCATCCAAAAGTTATTGAGGCTGCGCACAGAGGATTGGATTCTCGTGGCTTTGGCATGTCCAGTGTACGTTTTATCTGCGGCACCCAGGATATTCACAAAACTTTGGAACAAAAAATTGCTTCCTATTTTCATACGGAGGATACTATATTATATGCCGCTTGTTTCGATGCAAACGGAGGGGTTTTCGAACCACTTTTTTCTGAAGAAGATGCAATTATCTCCGATGCATTAAACCATGCTTCCATTATTGATGGCGTTCGGTTATGCAAGGCGCAGCGTTACCGATACGCTAATGCAGATATGGCCGACTTGGAGGACCAACTAAAAAAAGCCCAGGAACAAAGATTTAGGATTATTGTAACGGATGCTGTTTTTTCGATGGATGGAAATGTTGCTCCATTGGATAAAATTTGTGCACTTGCCGAAAAATATGATGCCTTAGTTATGGTAGATGAGTGCCATTCTGCTGGGGTTTTAGGAAAAACAGGAAAAGGAATTACAGAATTATTTGGCCTTGAAGGGAAAGTAGACATTATTACAGGAACGCTTGGAAAAGCATATGGGGGAGCAATTGGTGGATTTACAACTGCCAAAAAAGAAATTGTAGAATTATTACGTCAACGCTCCCGGCCTTACCTGTTCTCAAATTCGTTGCCTCCATCTGTTGTAAGTGCAGGCATTGCAGTGTTTGACTTGTTGGAATCGTCTACCAGTATCCATGATTCGCTGGTTGAAAATACACAGTATTTTAAAGAAGCCATTGTAAAGGCAGGATTCGACATAAAGCCAACCCAATCGGCCATTGTGGCTATTATGCTTTACGATGCAAAATTATCGCAGCAATTTGCTGCAAAGCTTTTAGAAGAAGGAATATATGTTACCGGCTTTTTCTACCCAGTAGTGCCAAAAGAACAAGCTCGAATAAGGGTACAACTCTCGGCTGCTCACGAAAAATCTCAGCTCGACAAAGCTATCGGCGCATTTGTTAAGGTTGGGAAAGAGCTGGGAGTAATAAAATAATTCGGTATATCCTTCGTTTATTCATTAGAAAATCTCAAGTACTTCTTCTGTATAACTTCAGGTTTTATTAGGTTTATAAATAGGGGAAAGGGGCTTTTAGCCCCTTTTTTCGTTTACTGCTTTTTAAATATCACGACGTCCCTCTCTTTAGCCTCTATTGCTTCAAAGAAAAGCTTTAAATCAGCATAAAAATAAGAAGGTATGAATGCCTGATTAATCTCAAAAACACTGGTAATCGTTACTTTATTTTTATCCGATTGGGTCTGCAATGAATATGTCAACGCACTAGCCTGCATTTTCAGTATTTCACTTTTAGGAAGTGAGGCTATCGTATAACCCTCCGGAATTGGTATTGAAATTTCGTGTATTAACGATTGCTCGTAACCAAAATCGACAGGATGCACTCTCTGTAAATCAACAAAGGAATTTATTACAGTATTCAAATTTTTGAAAGGTGAAAAAGAGAGAAGTGAATCTTCATTCATCACATCTGCAGAAAGTCTGACATTCCATAATAAAGGCTCGTCATATTTTTCCAGGTTAAGGACTTTAAGATCTTTCGGAGTTTTATTCTTAAGTGGCGGAATTATAATCAGTGCTTGAGACGATGGCAAAGCCCGATTGAATTCTTGCCTCTTTTGAAGCGCAATATATCCGTCTTCCTCGGCAATTAATGATTCCTCCAATTTTCCTTTGGGAAATATCTTAATATCTCTTTTTATATGGCTGGTCGATTTTATGCTATTTTTTAGTGGAACCCAGCGATAATCCAGATTACTTACCAATAATCCCTCCCCATTGAGGTCGTTTTCATCCAGAAAAGTATAAGGCCTCAATGGATCGGTTGCGTCAAGCAAATAGGTCCTCCCTTCTATCTCAGCCGAGACAATAACATGATTAAACTTGTAGAAAAATGCCATTTCCTTATATACTTCGCCATGGGAACGGGTACTGATTAATACTGGTTTTGCCGGAATACCGGTGCGGTTAAGGAGGTTAATAAGCAGCATATTAATATCTGCGCTATTTCCATTTTTTCTTTCAAATGTTTTTTCAAGGGAAGAACTGGCAAGAATTCGGTAGTTACCATTCCACTTAAAATTATTCTTCACATAGTTGTATGCAACAATTAAACGCTGTTCGGGGTTTCCTGCTTTTTTAAAAGTATCGATGAGGGTTTGGCATTCGAATGATCTGAGCAACGTTTTTCCAAAATCGTCCATTTTGCCGAGCATTTTAACAAAGCTTTCCCAATCGGATCCTAGAATAATTTTATAACCGGCAGCCATTGTAGTATATAATTGCAATCGGGTTTTGGTTGCATAATAATCATCGGTGGTGGTACGTAGCAGTGGTTTGAAATATGGTATGAAGTTATAGTTGTAATACTTTAAAAACTCAGATGGTTGTGTTATTGCTGATATCAGATAGAATTCACCTTTAAGAATTTGATGGCTGCTATCGGGCATTAACACTTCCGTTCGAAAAGCAGGTATATTATGTTTTAATAATTTCAGCTTAGAAACATTGCAATATACATTTGCATTATAGTATTGTATATAAAAGTTGTCATCCTTTCTTTCAGAAATAAGTTGGTTTTGTGGCACATTCGAGAAAAAAGCAAATTTAAAAAAATTAGGAGAAGTAAGTTCAAATGAACTATTATATACAGGTATCGGGCGTTGAAACAGCCAATCGCGCAACCTGGCAAAGTCCAGAGAGGCAATTCTGTAAGTATATTCAATTACCGATCCCGGCTTTACATCCGGAAGTACAAAAGTACAATTCCACATACCGGTAACATTGCGTTGCCAGGTAATATTTTTTGTCTTTAGTTTTGACTTGATAATTTTTCCGCTATTATCCAAATTATAGGTAAACCCCGAAATTGCAAAAACATCTTCGTATTCATTATAACCACGATAAGGGATATTAACTGTTGCCCATTTTTCACCGGCATCGTTAAAAATTTTAATACGCACCTGATAATGATAGAAAGTTCGAAGTTCGGGGTTAGACATATAAAAATAACGATCAAAATAATAACGGCCATTATCATAAAGAACTGCTGCATCTGCTACTTTATCAAACTTACAATCAGTCATCGTCAGCTCTTCCTGCGTTATATCTCCCCACTTATACAAAGAAGTTTGAGCTATTCCTAAAAGGTTGCAAACTATGGCCAGGCAAGTTATCAGTAGTTTCCGCATAGGTTTATATTTGGAGGTTAAAGATCGTAGAGTAAGTAATTACAGAATCAATGGCCAATATAACAAATGATGTACCGAAAACGCAGAAATAAGCTTTTTAACAACAATAAATAACAAGAATATTCATATTTCAAAGTATCTGTTTAATAATTGCGCAAAAAATAAAAGATCCGGGGTTTCCCGGATCTTTTATGACATATCCATTATTCTATTAACACATTATAAATAAATGAGATAAATTAACGCTTTGAAATTTACTTCAAAATAATTCTCAAGTTATACTCCCCGTTCAGATTTTTTGGAATATTATAATGCATCCCTTCTATTGCATTTTTAATTTCCTGAGCAAGTTTAGGATTTCTACAATCAGTTTTTACTAACTGAACAGTTGATGGATTTACCACCCGAAATCTAACTTTAACTGTTTCCATGGAAGAATATTTTACATTTTCCATGGCATTGCAGATTTGATCTCTAACAGGTTCGAATTTGCTTTCTGTTTCCTGATTTACAACCACTTTAATTTGGTAGAGCCCTTTACTTCCTTTAGGGAAAATAATATTTGTACTTGAAAGCGCTTCCTTAACCGATTGATTCAACTTTTGATCATTGCTTTCAATCTTAATAATTTGAAGATTATTTTTGTCTGTTACACCAAATTTAAGAGTAACCTGACCCTTCCCGTTAATATCAGCAGATTCAATCGCTGCGGCGATTTTTTGCCGAATAGTATTATTTACATTTCCCGATCCTTCCGGACCTTTTCCAGTTGCATAACTATATCCAGAAACCAACAAAATGGTAGATATAATAAAGAGTGATTTTAGTGTTTTCATTTTTAGAATTTTTTAATTTAATAATAAAATATTTGTCGGTTTAGTTTAACCAATCAACATGCCAAGATTATCATATAGCTGTTTATCTGACATATATGAATCGAAATGAGAATTAAAAAAAACTATGTTTGTTACAAAAAGGAACATCACTGTATCAATAATGTACACTTTTAAAATATAAAATAGCTACCTACCGCCCAAATAAAAGATGCAATCTAAATACTCGCATGTTGAAGAAGTGTTTGTGATTATGCCAAATTTCATGTAGGTTTGACATGCTAATTAATGAAAAACACATGCAACGCAAAGTTGATTTTTTGGTTATTGGGTCAGGACTTGCAGGCTTAAGCTTTGCTTTGAAAGTAGCTGATAAAGGCAAAGTTTTAATTGTTTCAAAAGCAGGCCTGGAAGAAACAAATACACGATATGCCCAGGGAGGAATTGCTTCAGTAACCTATGCTCCTGACGATTTTGAAAAACATGTTAATGACACTTTAATAGCAGGCGATGGCTTATGCGATGAGCGTGTAGTGCGAATGGTTGTAGAAGAAGCCCCTAAACAAATTGAAGAGTTAATAAAGTGGGGCACTCAATTCGATGTAAAGAAAAACGGAACATTTGACCTGGCAAAAGAAGGGGGTCATAGCGAACATCGAATACTTCACCATAAAGATAATACCGGATTTGAAATTCAGCGAGCTTTAAGTGAACGGGTACGAAACCATCCAAATATTCAAATCCTCGAGCATCATTTTGCTGTGGAGATAATTACCCAGCATCATTTAGGTCATTTAATCAAACGGTACCATTCCGATATAGAATGTTATGGTGCCTATGTACTTCAACCCGAAACCCGCAAAATCATGACTATCCTGGCTAAAACTACGGTAATGGCGACAGGTGGGGCAGGTAATTTGTATTCGACAACTACCAACCCGCTCATAGCTACTGGAGACGGAGTTGCAATGGTTTACCGGGCCAAAGGGATTATTGATAATATGGAATTTATTCAGTTCCACCCCACCTCCTTATACAACCCGGCCGAACGACCTTCTTTTTTAATTTCTGAAGCTTTGCGAGGCTTTGGAGCTATTTTAAAAGGGCACGACGGGAAAGAATTTATGCAGAAATACGATAGTAGAGGATCGCTTGCTCCACGTGATATAGTTGCCCGAGCTATTGATAATGAAATGAAAACCCGCGGTGACGATTTTGTTTATTTAGATGCCCGGCATATTGACCCTCAGGGCCTAATGGATCATTTCCCAAATATCCATGAGAAATGTTTAAGCCTGGGAATTGATATTATGAAGGATTTGATTCCGGTGGTTCCTGCTGCACATTTTCAATGTGGCGGTATTAAGGTCGATCTAAACGGTCATAGTACCATTAACCGGCTTTATGCATTAGGAGAATGCTCCTATACCGGCCTCCATGGAGCGAACCGACTAGCCTCAAACTCTTTACTGGAGGCCGTTGTTTTTGCCGATAAAGCTGCAAAGCATGCCTTGCATCACTATAAGGAAAATATTATTCCGGCAAATATTCCCATGTGGAATGATGAAGGAACTACCCATCCGGAAGAGATCGTGCTTATTACGCAGAACTATAGGGAAATGCAGCAAATTATGTCTAATTATGTGGGAATTGTGCGGTCGAACCTGCGATTAAAACGTGCCATGGACAGGCTTGAAATAATTTATGAAGAAACGGAAGAACTATTTAAGAAGTCCATCCTTTCTCAAAAACTGTGCGAACTCCGAAATATGATTAATGCCAGTTACCTGGTTATAAAAAGTGCACAAGCGAGGAAAGAAAGTGTTGGCCTGCATTATACCATTGATTATCCACATGCCAAAAAAGATAATAAACTTTTTATTTCGTAATATTCAATAGTTTAAATATAGCTAAAGAAAACAACTTTACTTCTCCCCTCCAGTCCCTACAAAATACTGATCCTTATTGTTAAATAGGATATTGAAAGTAGTTAAACTACCATAAATTCGGGTAATGTATTGCTGAAGGTCAACCTTATCTTCGTCGGTAAGTTTGGCATTGCTGTTGATGTTTTGTTCCAAAACTCTAAGCCGGTCGCGTAACATGACAATTTTATGAAAGAAAGCTTCAATTGGAATTTCTTTACCAACCAGTGATTTATTAGCCGGTTGAATAATTAATTTTCCGCCGACATACTTTTCTCCTAACGGAACTACCTCCTGAAGCATCCCATATTTATCAAGGGTGTGAATTAGCAATGTTTGCAATGCCTGCACATCAATAGTGCTATTAGATTGAGCACCTTCAGGTGTTTCGAGAACTTTAAAATCCTTATTCGATTTTAGAATCTCCATTTTACCATTTCGGGCAAAATAGATGTCGTAACTCACCAGATTTACTTTTCCAACCACGCCTTCTCCATATCGGTCGTGATCAATTCTGGTTCCTACAGGTAATTCAGCTGCCATAGGTGTTATAATTAGTTCGAATTGTAAATGTATAAAATAAGTTCAAATGACAAATTTCTCCACTTTAAAGATTATACTTTATTAGATTTCGCTGTTTGCAGTTTCAGAATCCTCATACCGTATTGCAATATCCTCAAGGGTAGCCATTAATTCATCTACATCCATAGAAGTTACCAGTTTCATTCGGGTTTCTTTAAAATTTGGCAATGCTTTAAAATAGTTCGTTAAATGCCGGCGCATTTCAAAAATACCGACCGGAGAACCCTTTATTTCGAGGGATTTCTTAAGATGTGATTTTGCAAAATCTACTTTTTCCCGAATGGTGAGCGGAGTCATGAAATCGCCCGTAGTTAGGTAATGTTTTATTTCTTTAAATATCCAGGGACGGCCATAGGTAGCCCTGCCAATCATTATTCCATCTACCCCATACCTGTCAAACATTTCCTTAGCGCTTTCAGGTCCCACCACATCGCCATTCCCAATAATAGGAATATACATCCGCGGATTGTTTTTCACATCGCCAATCAGTGTCCAGTCGGCCCTGCCTGTATAAAGCTGTGCCCTGGTACGGCCATGGATTGTAAGTGCTTTAATCCCCACATCTTGTAATCGTTCGGCAATGTCCACTATAAATTTTGAATTATCGTCCCAACCCAATCGGGTTTTCACGGTAACCGGAAGTTTCACGGCATCAACTATGGCTTTGGTCATTTCTACCATCAAAGGGACATTGTTCATCATTCCCGAACCTGCACCCCTGTTTGCAATTTTCCGGACAGGGCACCCAAAATTTATATCGATCAAGTCGGGTCTTGCTGTTTCTGCAATGCGGGCTGCCTCCACCATAGGCTCCAGCAAATGCCCATAAAGTTGAATTCCAATTGGCCGCTCGTAATCATATATTTCAAGCTTCTGAAGACTTTTACGGGCATCGCGTATTAATCCGTCGCTCGATATAAACTCGGTATACATCATATCGGCGCCAAACTGTTTACAAATATAACGGAACGACGGGTCGGTCACATCTTCCATGGGTGCGAGCAACAACGGTTTCTCTCCTAAATCAATATTTTCTATCTTCATTCCGTCCTATTTTATCATCAAATAAATCTGAATACTAACGACTTTCTACTAACAACTATTTCTAATTTCTTTTAACTATTTTTGGGCAAATTTAAAGCTTTTCGAATATGATAAGAGGAATGTTTCAACATACTACCGTTTATTCGCAATTGGTAATTACCCTTGCTCTTACTTTTGCAATGATTTTTCTATCGTCAGCCCTGGCAATGCTTATTGCAATACCAATGTTTCACCTTGACATTTCAAACCTAAGTGCTATTTTCGAAAACCTGAACGACCCTCAAAATGTATCAATTTTAAAATTCTTTCAAATTATACAATCGCTATTCGGTTTTGTTCTTGCAGCACTATTACTTGCCCTTCTATTTTCAGAAAATTCAAATCAGTATTTGTCACTTGAAAATAAACCAACTATTCTGTCAGCTATTATTTCGGTTTTATTAATAATATCCATTTTCCCTTTTATAAATGCTTTAGGAGCGTTGAATAGTCAGATTCATTTTCCAGAATTCCTTAATGGTTTCGAAAACTACCTAACATCGCAGGATAAACAAAATGAACGATTAATGGAAGCTTTTTTAGGTGATACTAATTTTCGGGGGCTGTTTGTGAATATTGTGATGATTGCTATTATACCCGCTATTGGCGAGGAGCTCCTTTTCAGAGGAGTGTTGCAAAATATTTTCCGCAAAATGACTAAAAACTATCATTGGGGAATTTGGATTTCAGCAATCTTATTTAGTTTGATCCACATGCAATTTTCAGGATTTCTACCCCGGGCTATTCTTGGAGCTACATTTGGTTATATGCTGGTTTGGAGCGGAAGTATATGGGTACCCATCCTTGCCCACTTTGTAAATAATCTTAGTGCGGTAATTTTATACTATCTGGTTAATACTAATACGATAAGTAAGGATGTTCCCGAGTATGGGGTATCGGTGGAGGCTTTACCCGCAGTATTATTGTCAATGGCAATCAGCGGATTTTTTATTTGGTATTTTTATAAAAGATCTGTTCTATCAGCTCAAATTGATAATAATCTGAAGAAAGAACAAGAAGAAGAATGATCATGCCTGGCTTTCAGCCGATTCATTTTTCAGTACCCTTATTTGGCGAAGTTCATTTTTCCGGAATACATAAACAAGTCCATATTCTTTTGAACGCTCGCGTTTAATTTCATCCGGGAGTTCTGCATAGGTAGCCTCCACTTCGTTCCAAACTTTGGTAATTATTTCATCGGCTTCTTTCCGCAATTTCGCCAGATCGCCTAAAGTACGGGTATTCGTTTTTTGCAGGGTTTTTTGAAAATTATATGCTTCAAGAAAATTTTCGTAACGCACTTTAACTACAGCCATTGTTGGATTAGTAATGGGAGCCATTCCCTTTCTAATCCGCTCCGATTCCCCTTTAATAACCGCCTCTCCCCATTTAATAACATCGCTCTCGGTATTTAAAACAGGAACTCTGGAATCCGAATCTTCCAGTCCAAAAAATGAACGGGCACTCGAAGCTATTTCGCCCCGAATAATAGCCATATTAAACACCTGAATAAAATGAGAGATATAAAGTTTCGCTTTCTTTAAAGCATTCGCATAATCACGGCTTTTATGCACCTGATTGGCAAAAGCATTTTTATGCAATAACAGCGCATGTTCATAAGAAGGCATAAACGATTGAACTTTACTGAAAGACCCTTGACTAAATGCTAATTTAAAGGGAGGCAGGTCTTTACCTTTTAAAAAGGCAATTTTCAGGGCCCTTAGTCGGGCTACATCGGTATTGGGGAGACGTCTGTAGGGCATTGTTAATAAGTTAATGAAATGTGTTAATAACTTTACGAACGATGCGAATATATAAATAATAATTAATTATCTAGTACTATTCGTACTTATTTTTGACGTATTATCAATTGATTTTTAATGATTTATTAGTTAGAGAATTTTTTATTGTATCCACAATATAAGCTATACAACATTACAAGGGCATTTCATAAAAAGTGTATATTAGGAAACTAAAATTTACGATTATGTTTGATCCAAAAGTATATCAATCGCGCAGAAATTCCCTCCGCTCGAAATTTAAAAACGGCATATTATTGTTTCCCGGAAATATGGAAACAGCAATGAATTACAAAGCCAATACATACCATTTTCGGCAAGACAGTTGTTTTCTATACTATTTCGGACTGAATCAGCCCGATTTATTCGGAATTATAGATATAGACAAAGGGGAAGATTCTATTTTTGGAAATGATATCGACATCGAAGATATTATCTGGATGGGAAATCTACCCAGCATTGCCGAAAGAGCAAGTTTGGCAGGTGTAACCAAAACATTGCCATTAGCGAACTTAGCTACATTCCTTCAACATCCCGATAATAAAAAACGGCCCATACACTTCTTAAATCCATACAGGGGCGAAACCATCGTGCAACTGCAAGCATTGCTGGATAAAAATCCTGTGCAACTGAAAGAAAATTCATCGAAAGAACTGGCAATAGTAATTGCTCAAATGCGATCGATAAAGGAAGACCGGGAAATTGTGGAAATCGAAAAAGTAGTAGATGTTGCCGGCATAATGCATACAACCGCTATGCGAATGGCCATGCCCGGAATTATTGAAAGGGAAATTGCAGGAATTATTGAGGGAATTGCCTTGTCAAAGGGAGCTGGAGTTTCATTTCCTATTATTGCCACTATGCATGGTGAAACGTTGCATAATCATCACCACGGAAATTCATTAAAACAAAACGACCTTTTAATAATAGATGCTGGTGCGGAATCGGAATTGGGTTATGCCAGCGACATTACCCGTACCAGCCCGGTTGGAGGAACCTTCACTCCCCAACAAAAAGAAATTTACGAGTTGGTTTTGGCTGCGAACTTAGCAGCTATCGAAATGGCAAAACCGGGTATTTTTTATAAAGATGTTCACCTAAAAGCTGCTACTGTTATTGCGGAAGGATTAAAAGCAATTGGGTTGATGAAAGGAAATATTCAGGAGGCTGTTCAGCAAGGGGCTCATGCCTTGTTCTTCCCGCATGGGTTAGGCCATATGATGGGGTTGGATGTGCACGATATGGAAAATATTGGAGAGAATTATGTGGGATACGATAATACCATTGCCCGAAGCAGTCAGTTTGGACTTGCCTATTTAAGGTTAGGCAAGAAACTGGAAACAGGAAATGTAATTACAGATGAGCCCGGCATATACTTTATTCCTGCGTTGATAGACCTTTGGCAAGCCGAAAAGAAATTCACGGAATTTATCAACTATGATGCCCTTAAAGCATACCGGAATTTTGGAGGAATACGCCTCGAAGATGATTTGTTGATAACCAATACTGGTTGCAGGGTATTAGGGAAACCTATTCCAAAAACTGTGAAAGAAGTAGAGGCTATTGTGGGAAAATAATAATCCTTTCAAATTTTATTGCTGAAAGGATTTATAAATCTAAACTCCATTTTAAAGGGCATCACAACCCAAGCCCCTCCCTTATTTCCAATGGCTTATTGGTTGTAATTCCTGCTACTCCAAGTTTAACCAGATTGGCGGCATCCTTGATATCATCAACTGTCCATGTATAAAGAGGAACCGAATTTTGTTTGCACAATTCAGCAATTTCAGTATTAATGGTAGAGTATCTCAAATTCAACCCTTCCATTTTATGCTCTTTAATTTTAAGGATGAGTTCCTTACATGATGAAACTGAAACCATGCTGCTCAAAAAATACATGGGAATATTTGGCATTGCAACTTTAGCAGCGGCGAGAACATTAAAATCAAAGGAGATGATTACATAGTTTTCAATTCTGCCGCTTTTAAGAAGAATAGCTTTTAAATATGGAATAACCTCGACTCCACATTTTATTTCGATGATAAGTTTCTTACCATCCGGAATGGTTTGCAGTATTTCTTCCAGAAATGGAATTTTCTCCCCAGTATACTTTTCGTTTTTCCACTTCCCAACATTCAGTTTCCGAAGGGTGTCGGAAAGGGTTTTGGCGAGAATATAATTAACTCCAGCGGTTCGTTTGGTATCCGAATCGTGCATAACCATT
>Ga0316608_1000438_pt1 | contig 19993 bp, 18 predicted proteins | sample MIS2016152B_MG_FD_207673 | JGI IMG/M metagenome (GOLD analysis project Ga0316608, IMG submission 207673) | Microbial mat bacterial communities from Middle Island sinkhole, Lake Huron, Michigan, United States - MIS.2016.152B | ecosystem: Environmental > Aquatic > Freshwater > Lake > Sediment...
GTGGTTAGTACCAGATTGTCTGCAATCCCGTTGGCCATTTTACCAATGGTATTCGCCGTGGCAGGGGCAATAAGATAAGCATCTGCCCATAATCCTAAATCAACATGACTGTTCCAATCACCATTTTCGGTATTGAAAAAATCTACCAGAATTGGGTTTTTCGATAATGTCGCTAAAGTGAGAGGGGTAATAAATTCCTTTGCCAGTGGGGTCATGAGTACTTTTACTTCTGCCCCTTCTTTCACTAGCATACGGACAAGAATAGCAGCCTTGTAAGCTGCTATACTGCCTGTTACGGCCAATAATATATTTTTACCTTTCAGAAGCATTATGCCTCCTTTGCCGGATTACGATGGTAAATTTCTCCTTCGATAAATTCCTGAATAGCAATTAGGTTAGGTTTTGGAAGACGCTCGTAAAATTTCGATATTTCAATCTGTTCACGGTTCTCAAATACTTCTTCCAGATTGTCAGTATAATAGGCAAACTCTTCCAGCTTACGGTTAAGTTCCTGTTTCATTTCAACACTTATCTGGTTTGCACGTTTTGCAATAATCATAACAGTTTCGTAGGTATTGCCTGTTGCTTGTTCCAATTTATCCAAATCGCGGGTAATAGTTGAACCGGGAGCTTTTGTTTTCTTATAGTCCATAATGTATTATAAATTTATACGATTTCTTATTTAGTGAATTTTTGTGAATCTTCATAAATACCCTTCGCTTCTTTTGAGAATTTACTGTTCGGAAATTCAGCAATAAAAGAATAGTATTCATCAACTGTAACCTGAAATCTTTCTTTTTGCTTCGAAACGACACTTCCTTTTGCTAAAAAAAAGTTCGATTGCAGCACTAAGAACTGAAGTTCTTCTCTATATTTCGTATTAGGATATTCAGCAATACTGTTATTAAGAGCGATAATAGATGATTTAAAATCTCCCAAATCGAAATATAACCGAGCACTTAAATACGATTTTTCAACCAACTTATCTTGTAAGTCCAGTAAATATTTTTTCGCTTCTTCTACATGCTTGCTGGTTGGATGCTTTTTAATATAAAGTTGGAAAGCATCGATAGCAGTATATGTATTTTCCTGATCGAGACTTGGTTTGGGGCTTGTTTGATAAAAACAAAAGGCTGAAAGATACTCAGCTTCATCCGCAAAAGGCGAATATGGGTAGTTTTCGTAAAAACCTTTTAAATACGGCCCGGCAAGAATATAATCCTTTTGACCATAATAACTCATTGCATAAAAATATGCAACAGAATCGGACTTATCAGTCCCTTTGTATACAGGTACAATCTGTTCGAAAACCGTGGCAGCCCTAACAAACTCGCCTGCATTATAATATTCAAAAGCCTTCTTAAATTTAAGCTTATAGTCAGTACTTTTTAAAACTTTTTCGTACTGACCGCAAGAATAAAGTGTAACTACAAGAATGCCAATAAAAAATACGTATTTCTTCATCCTAAAAAATATTGTGCAAATGTACATTAAATAGTAAAAAAACAAGAGCTTTTTTTATTTTTAAGAACGATTCTATTGTAATATTATTAGAAAAGACAGTAAAAAACCATAATCTTTTAACAGTTTTTAACAGCTAAAAGATTATGGCTAAAACACAAGAGGATTGAAAAATTTAAAAACTGTATTGGGAAATCTAATAAGAAATCATCCTTCCTTAATGCCCATTTTTTCGAGCCAGGAATGAACTTCTAAATTTCTTCTATTTATGTTTGCTTTTGAGATTTCAAATTTCATTAACCCATCTACAGGAACAAAATTTATTCCTGAGCCCGACTGTATAAGGCCTTCTTTTGCAGAAACAACGAGTGTATTGTCTGTCCCGATTTTTCCAATAAGTTTATGAAGTGCTCCGCTATTACTTTCCGAAATAAAAATCATATGATTAAACCCCTGGATTTCGTCTACTTTAGCGTAGTAATTTACCACAACATTTTGGGCACCAACTGTTGTTCCTACTATAGATGAACTTAGTTCATTATAAACCGCCTTATCTCCAATGATAGCAATTTTAAAATCACCACTTTTACAGTTCATTGGCCAGTTTACATACTTTGTAAAAACCTGTATGCTTTTCGAAATAAATTTGGGAAGCGATACTATCTTACTTTCCTGTGCATTTAAAACTGAACCCAACATCACCAACATCCCAACAATCACAATAATCTTTTTCATATTCCTGTTTAAAAGTTACATGATTAAATACGGAGATGCCAAACAATGGTTATATGATTTAAGTCATGTTTCGTGTTTTATGCATCAAATTCGATAATTGCCTTCTAAAAAATAGGGGCTTAACATTAAATTAATATGGAATAATTTTTTCAACCTTGTTTTTTCTGATATGTAAATTTATTATTTGATGAACCTCTCGATTATCTTTTGCCGATTTTATGCAATCGAACAATATTTCCATATCCGGTTGAGGAATATCCCTTCCAATAAAACCATATCCTATATATTTTCCGTTTTTTATTTGAACAACAGCCATTTCATCAGTATTTCTTCCTGAATCGAGTATAAAAAAATTCTTAGTATCGAATTCGAAATACATCAACGCTTTTTTCACTCTTTGATTATAAGTGTCGGGGGATTCTGCTCCGTTACAAGCTCCGTTACACTCTCCAAGCTGATGTTGAAAACAAGCTCCAGCACTTTGGTAAAGGCCGCACAGTTTTTGGCATAAATGATATCGCTGAATTAAATAATGAACAAATTCTTTCGCTTCAGTGTGGTTATTAAATGAAGTTAAAGGGTTAGAAGTATTATTACCATTGTCTTCAATTGAAAAATGCATATATCCTTTTTCATCGGTAAAACTATACAATCCAATATGAACAGGCGTTCTGCGCTGCGCCCGGTTATATAAAGGTTTATGTTTTTTTATTTCGTCTGATTCCAGTAAAAGCGCAATTAGTTCACTTCCTGTTATTTCATAATCGATGGAAGCGATCTGGGATTTCATATCGATCGCTTTTTTGGTGCTATTATTATTAAAATGAGCTAACACCCGAGTTTGAATGTCATTACTTTTCCCAATATAAATAATTTCACCTTTATCGTTCAAAAAGTAGTAAACACCAGGTTTCCCCGGGAGCTTAGAAAAAGTGCCCGTATCAAATGATGGATGAAGGCTTTGAGATTTAATTGTTTGTGGCTGAAAAAGAGATGGCTCTTTGTTTCCACTTACCGAAAGTAATATGTCGAATAGTTTTGCGGTTGCAATAGCATCGCCCGATGCCCTGTGACGCCCATGAATGGTAATCCCCAGTTCTTCACAAAGATTTCCAAGGCTATAGGATGGCTTTCCAGGGATAATTTTCCTACTGAGTTTTACAGTACACAGGGTATTTCGATTATAATCGAAACCTAGCCGCGCAAACTCTTCTTTAATAAATCGATAATCAAAATTTGCGTTATGCGCTACAAAAACATGACCATCGGTCATTTCTACAATTTTACGGGCTATTTCAAAAAATTTAGGAGCATCGGCCACCATCTCGTTTGTAATGCCAGTTAACCCGGTTATATAATACGGTATTGTTTTTTCCGGATTTATTAATGTGGTAAATTCCTCAATAACCTGATTACCATCGTGCCGTATGATGGCAATTTCGGTAATTTTCTCGTGCTTTGGGCTTCCTCCGGTAGTTTCTATATCTATTATGGCATACATAATTGCAAAGATAGATGAACAGCTTTAGGAAAAAAAGAAAATATTTACCGGATTACTATATAAGGCTCAGGAGGCTGATTAACTAAAAAACAAATAATTTGGATACATTGATTAGTCTTGGTATTTCCCAACGGGCCTTTATATTATTCAAAATATTGACCAGGCCTATACTTAACCTCCTCAGCAAGGATATTTACCAGACTATCCAAAGGCTCTTCCTTTGCGTAAATAAAAATATCTTCAATATTTTCTACCGGACGAAACTTTACCTGATTTTCGAGTTCTTCCATAATAACAGAATTACCCAACCCTACTGCACTTCCGGAATTTAGATTTCCATTTTTTGTCCATTCTTTCAAAACTGACTTAACCGATTTCTTTAAGGAATTGTCATTCTTAATCTCCCATGATGTATTTGGAACATATCCAACTTTCATGCTTTTTGTGTTTTGTGAAGTTGCTTCTTGCGATAAAAGCAGCATACCTGTGCTCAATAAAGCAGCTATAAATAATGGTGTTGTTTTCATGTCTTTTTGTTTTAGGTTATATGCCAATACTTTTCTATAATTGTGCCAAAAAACACATGTACTTGACATTCAAATACTACCGTATTAAATAGTTGTTGATTGATGAAATATCAAGAAGGGAAATGTTTCAAAAAGAACATCGAGTGTTCAAAAGCGAACATTCTGTAACATAAAGGAGAATTAAAGAGAACCTAGTATGATCAAGGATATTACGATTTACTGGAAAGGTATTTGGTAATGCGAAAAATGCACTTATTTTTGCATCTTTTAAGTATTGAAACTACCATTTTACTAACTAAAGTTCGAAATGAAACTCTTTCGTACTTTTCGCAATTTTATAACCGAATAATGTCACTAGCTCCGGCCCCTCTAAATTTAATTGAAAAATTAGGGATAAAAGAAGATAATTATATTATAGTTGTAAATCAACCGGATAACTATTTTGGATTGATTAATGATTTACCTGATGGTGTAAAATTTGTTCAGGTAGAAGATAATCTGAGAGTAGATTTCATTCATGTATTTGCCCGAAACCAATATGAACTTATACACGAACTGTTTGCTTGCAAACCTTTGTTAAAAAGCGACGGAAAGATCTGGATTTTCTATCCTAAAAAATCATCGCGAGTAAAAACTGATTTGGATGTAAACACTATCATCAATTTTGGCAATGATATTCATCTGAAAAATATTCAGTTAACCGATTTCGATTCTGTTTGGACCGGAGTTGAATTTAAAATTCCAAACGATTAGCTTTTGTTCAACATTTTCAGTTTCATCTGGGCTACATCGCGCTTTAATCCGGCGACGGTTTTTATCAACTCCGTGCTGGGAATAGAAGGCTCCGGTAATTCGGAACTTATATAATTAACAAAGCGCCAAATTTCTTTTATTTCAGGTAAAGTAACATCAAATGGCTCATAAATGGGGTTTAACGAATATAATTTCAGTTTACCTTGTTGTTCTATGAGGTTTTCGACAATTTTAAATACAATCCCTTCATCGACAGTGAAAATAATATAGCCATTTCCCGTAATTAACGTATTCCAATCTTGAACAAATTCTCCGGTAACCCAGGATCCGTCGGGAATTGGAAGCATCGAATCGCCTTTAAGTTGAAAAGTACGGTATTTTTTACTTTTCGAAAGGAATGGCAGCTGAAATGTAGGCAACTCTTTAATAAAATCAGGATCGGCAAAGCCGGTAGCATATCCCGCTTTTGCTTTCTCAGGCACAAGTTCAATATTCTCTTCGTTCTCGCGCGATAAGGTTGTAGCTAGCACCCTCAGATTACTTCCTTTAATAAAAACATCGTTTCCCCGCTCCAGTTCAGAGAATTGAAATTCAGAAAGCTTGGTCAGGTCAATGGTTACCAGGGTATCGATCGCAATTTTATAAAATTTCGAAAATGCAATTAATACCTCCAGGCTGGGCTGAGAAATGCCATTTTCGTAACCACTCAATGTAGACCGCTTCATGTTCAGCACCAGGGCTATTTCATCCTGGGTACGACCGCGACGTTTCCGAAGAATTTTAATATTACTCGTAAAGAACATATGCTGAATTTATTTAGTTTAAAGTCGAAAATCAAAAATGGCAAAATGTTACTACCTCAAAAAGTGACAGTTTAGAGAGCAAGAGATATGCAGGGGGTGCTATATATCCTTGTCACATCTCCACCAAGATTCTGCCTTTACTCGACAATTGCTTTTTCGATAATATTAGAACAACTTTTGCAGTGGAATGTAGTTCATATCGAAAGCCTTGGCAACATTTTCGTAAACGCATTCCCCTTTATACAGATTTACACCTTTGTAAAGGGCTAGTGACATTTTGGTAGCTTCTTCCAATCCGTGTTCGGCAATCAGAAGTCCGTACGGAAGGGTTGTACTGGTTAGTGCTTGCGTAGACGTAAGCGCTACAACACCAGGCATATTGGCAACGCAATAATGAACAATATTGTCGATTACAAAAATAGGGTCGTCGTGGGTTGTAGGATGGGTTGTTTCAATGCACCCACCCTGATCGACGGCAACATCTACTATTACAGCTCCCGGTTTCATCATCGACAAGTGATATTTTTTGACCAACTGTGGCGCTTTTGCTCCGGGAAGCAACACTGCTCCAATAACCAGGTCGCTTTCACGAAGCGCCATTTCAATGTTTGCGTCAGTGCTGTAAAGCGGAGTAATGCGTGAACCAAAAATATCATCGAGATAAGCCAACCGGTTGGAGTTGACATCGAGTATTGTTACCTCGGCACCTATACCTGTTGCTATTTTACAAGCATTAGTCCCTACTATTCCTCCTCCGATAATTGCAACTTTTCCACGTTTTACACCAGGTACACCTCCTAAAAGGACACCACGGCCTCCATAGGTTTTTTCAAGAAAACGGGCACCTTCCTGAATGCTGAGTCTTCCGGCTATTTCGCTCATTGGACGCAGGCAAGGCAGTTGACCATCTGAGCTTTCAATAGTTTCGTATGCTACAGCTTTAACACCCTGCCTCATCAAAGATTCAGTGAGTTCACGACTGGCGGCGAGATGAAGATAGGTGAATAAAATCTGTCCTTCGTGAAACATTTCATACTCTTCCGGAAGAGGCTCCTTTACCTTCACAATCATGCTGCACTTATCAAAAATATCCTGTTTGTTATCGGTAAGCCTGGCTCCGGCCAACTCATACTTTTCATCTTCAAAACCGGCAGCCACACCTGCCCCTGCCTGTATATATACCTCGTGCCCTCTCGATACATAGGAGCGTACACACGATGGGGTTAGTCCAACTCTATACTCATGATGTTTAATTTCTTTTACACAGCCAATTCTCATGTCGTTGAATTTAAAATTAGTATTTGACTTTTTTATAACTCATTTCAAATCTAAACGTTCTGCCTAATAATCCAAATGATAGTTATCAAGCTAAAAAGTGCATTTTGATACCCGTATTTTCGAACAACAAAATTTTAATTTCGAACATGGGTCAAAAAACTTTTTTCAAATATACAAAAATGATTATATTTTAACCTCAATAAAAGATTAATTTTTAATCATTTTTAATGTAAATAAAAGAAAATTAATGAACAATAGATGAAAAATACACCTGAGCCTGATGTAAGTCCCGCAAATTAAAAAGCGCTAATAACTGTCAAGATCACGATGTATTAACTATCAACTGACGGATGAAGACTATTTATTATGGAGAGTGGGGAACGACAAATAGTGCATATGGACCTCGATACGTTTTTTGTATCGGTAGAACGCTTAATTAACAGGAGCTTGGTTGGACTGCCTGTTATTATTGGAGGCACAGGCGACAGAGGAGTAGTAGCCAGTTGTAGTTACGAAACCCGGCATTATGGGGTTCGTTCGGCTATGCCCATGCGTGTAGCGCGCCAACTGTGCCCCGATGCTACAGTGATAAAAGGTGACATGGAACTATACAGCAAATACTCGAACGAGGTAACCGAAATTATAGCATCAAAAGCACCTGTATACGAAAAAGCTTCGGTAGACGAGCATTACATAGATGTTACAGGCATGGATCGATTTTTTGGCACCCTTAAATGGACCCAGGAATTACGAAAAACTATTATTAAAGAATCGGGATTGCCCATATCTTTTGGACTTTCGGTTAACAAGACCGTTTCGAAAATTGCAACCGGCGAAGCAAAACCCAATAATGGTATTTTAGTAGACAAAGTTCATGTAATGCCATTTTTGCAACCGCTTTCTATCCGGAAAATTCCGATGGTTGGCGACAAAACTTTTCAGCTACTCCGTTCTATGGGAATAGCTACTATTGGGACCCTGAGCCAGATTCCGATGGAGATGATGGAAAGGGTATTGGGAAAAAGTGGAATTGATATTTGGAAAAAAGCGAATGGTATCGACTATACTCCCGTACAACCCTATTGGGAACAAAAGTCGATGAGTTCCGAACGCACTTTCGAGCAAGACACCACCGACATAGAGCTCCTAAACCGCAAACTTGCCGGAATGGTCGAACACCTGGCTTTCGATCTCCGGGCACAGCAAAAACTCACATCGTGTGTTACCGTAAAAATCCGTTATTCTAACTTCGACACCCACACCTTACAAAAACTAATTCCTTATACTTCATTTGATCATACGCTTCTTGGGGTAGTAAAAGAGCTATTCAAGAAGTTATATCAACGCAGGATGCTTATCCGGCTTATTGGGGTAAGATTTACGTGCTTGGTACACGGTTCTCAGCAATTGAATTTATTTGAAGATACTCCGCAAATGGTGAATCTTTATCTGGCAATGGACCGAATGCGGCTTCGGTATGGGTACGATGCCGTAAAAAAGGCTATTGGTTCTTAAGGATTACAGATTCTGAACTATTAAGATATTTATGTATCATGCCCGAAAGAACATCTTTTTGAATTGGTTTTCCCAGATAGTCGTTGCATCCTGCATCTAATGCTTTTTGACGATCGTCGGCCATTACAAAAGCAGTTTGAGCAACAATGGGTGTTGCAATCCCAATTTTTCGAAAATGCTGGGTAAGCTCGTATCCGTCCATATCAGGGAGACGAATATCCATAAGAATCAGGCTTACTTCTTGCTCGCTCACAATCTTAATAGCTTCTTCGGCTGTTGAAGCAATTATTGTTTTGCCCCCCATTTCTGCCACCACCTCCTCTAAATAATAAGCACTGGCCTCATCATCTTCTATTATCAGAATTGGCTTAATATGTATCATGAATGCCTGTTTTAAAAATTATATCTGAACCTTAGTCAAAAACTCTGCCGAATACCTCTTAATTCTATTGAAATGTATGTTAATTAAACGAGATTGCCGATATTTCGTTGTGTAATTATAAAATATTATTATCGAAAATAAATAGAAAAAAATAAGTAGTTTACTGTTTGTTTTTTACCATTAACGATCTCTAAAGATAGGATGAAAAGTGCAAATCAGATTGATACAAGTGCTGGCAATAGAGTACCACAATTCATTATCAACTAATCTGCGCTGTCGGGAGCTAAAGTAGTAAATAATTTGATCGGCGAAAGGTGAAATGCATCACACTTTAAGCAAAAACACACTAATTACCACCCCTATCATACTGAAAACATGAACGTCCGACATGAAAAGCATATCGGACGTTCGGTCAGAAACAAAACAATATTTTGTTAAAGAACTATTTTTTGCCGGTTAATTCATTCACTAAACGGTTAGCTTTATAGATATATTTAAGAGCAGCGATCATCCCTCCGGAATGAACCCCAACAGCACGGTTTTTGTCGGGAATAAAAATAAAACTACCGGGAAGGCTTTCGATATTTCCATCGAATACCAGACCCACAACTTCCAAATCTTTATTTACCATAGGGCTACCAGAGTTACCTCCAATAATATCATTTGTGGTAACAAAGTTCATGGGGGTCTTTAAGAGCTCGGCTGAAGGATTTTCCCACCTTTTGGGTAAATAAAATGGAGCTTTTTTATTAAAAGAATAATAACGGTCGTAGAGTCCAAAGAATGTTGTATTAGGAGGAGCTATTGTACCATTGTACTCATATCCTTTTACCACACCGTCGTTAATACGGAGGCTAAAAGTAGCATCGGGAGGAATTTGAGTACCGTAAAGATCGAAAAGCATTCGCCCAAGTTTGCTGCGATAAGCAAATAACTTAGCTTGCAATTCAGTATACTTCACATTCAAGGCATTGTATCGTGGAGCTGCCAAACATGCCAAATTAATAATAGGATCGTTTAAGTTCCATAATGCTGCTGAATCCTTTGTTAATAGCTCGGCGCGAAACTGAGGATCGCTTAGCTTAGTGTTTCTATAGGCATATTCGGCTACTTCGGCAGGAGTTTTACCGTTTAACGCAGCTTTTACAAATGGGTCGTTTTCGCCAAGATTGTCCAACGTCATTTGCAAATAGATTGCCAATACCTGCTGATCCAAATCAATGTATTTGGGAACCTGCTGATTTGCCAATCTCTTTTTCATACCTTCCATACGTCCGGCATCTCCCTTTTTTGCCAAGGCTACATTAATTGCGCCTCTTGCATATCCGAGTAATTGTCCGGCAAAAGTTGAACTTTGTCCCAATACACTGAATTCGTTATAAACAGAACTAAGTTCAGTATTAGATTTGGCTATTTCATCCCAAATCCACAAATTACTGTTTAACGAAGGTTTATTTTGCACATCGGCTTTGAATTTCTTCTCGAATTCGGCTTTGCGGGTCATCAAGCAAGGGTCTTTTAATCCCGAAAGCTGTCCACCATAAGCTTTGATGGAATTTTCATAACCAAATATAACATTGATAAGGCTATCGCTTTTCGCTTTTTCGTTATACTTTTGGTTTAATAGCGAGAGGTTTTTTAATGCTTTCAAAATATAGGGAAATTGTTTATCGCGATAAAATTCGAGGTCAGACATGGTTGACATACGCCGGGTTGTTCCCGGATTTCCTACCACAAATACAGCATCTCCTTCAGCGGCACCTTTAGGGTTGAACTTGAAATAGTGAGCAGTTTTAAGTGGTTTACCATCGTCGCCATACACGCGAAAAAAGCTAAAATCGAGGTCGTAACGAGGGTAGGTGAAGTTATCGTAATCGCCACCAAAGAATCCGAGATGAACCTCGGGCATAAATACTAAGCGAACATCGTTGTATCGTTTAAAACCATAAAGGGCAAATCTTCCTCCCTGATAAAACTGAACGGTTTGAAGCTCTAGCCCTTTCCATTCAGCCTTTTCGGCATATTCTTTTTTTATAGCTGCATATTCTTTATCGCGTTGGGCAAGTTGAGCGGCATCGGTAGTTTCTTTTGCCATACTTGTAAAAACACGGTCGGTAATATCTTCCATCTTAACAAGCTGATCAACAAACAGTCCTTCAACTTTACGCTCATCGCCCAGCTTAGGAGCATAAAAGCCATATTCGTTAAAGTTTTCGCCTGGACGCTGAGCATCGTATCCCGATTCACGGGCACAATGGTGATTGGTCATAACCAATCCGTCAGCCGACACAAATGAGGCAGAGCAGTAACTGGCAAAGCGCAGAGCCGACAATCTGGCTTCCTCAAACCATTTTTGATCGGGCGAAAAGTTATAGGTAGTACGGAAATAATCGGCAGGTGGAAAATCGAATGTCCACATTTTTCCCATATCAAAAAGGCCCGGTTCTGTAGGCTGGTCACATGTCGTATTTTGCGCCATCAAGGCAGAAAAACTAAAGACACTTAAGATGAATGCTACAAAAGCTTTCTCCATCAATCTTCTCAATTTTTGGTCCATCATTTTATTATTTAGGTTTAGGTTTCAAATATAGGACGCTTTCTTTTGTCTCAGGAGTTTCAATAACATGATTTTTGTTAGCTTTTGAAAAGTATTTTTTATTTCAATCAATATTTGCTTAAATTATACACGTAGAATATGATTAATAATTAATCATTCACTCGTTTCATTCAATATATATATCTGTATAGTAATGCTATTCATTAAATAAGAACGTCTTTAGTCAATGTGGGGTATTGCTTTTCAAATGATTTTAACCATCTAAGTTAAATGTATCTTAATTGTCACTCATACTATAGTTTACGCTACGGCACCATGAGCCTGGAGAAGCTGGTAGAACAAGCTGTTACTATGGGGATACCCTATCTCGCGCTTACCGATATCAATAATTCTACCGGCTGCATCGATTTTGTGAAACTTTGCTGCGAAAATGGAATAAAGCCCTTAGTAGGCGTGGAATTCCGACATAAGGACCATTACCTGTACACCTGTATTGCTGCAAATAACGAAGGTTTTAGCGAAATCAACAGTTATCTGACCTGCCATAATCTGGAGGAAAAACCTTTTTCGTCGTCGGCTCCCGAATTTGAGCATGCCTGGGTACTTTATCCTTTTGGCTCAAAATCGGCCAACCAGTTAAAAGAGAACGAATATGTCGGAATTCGCCCCTGGGAGGTTCGAAAAATAGTAACATCCGAATATCGCAACAAAACCGAAAAACTTGTTGCCCAGTACCCTGTTACCTTCGCTTCAGTTGCAGAATACGACCTTCATTGCCATTTAAGGGCTGTGGATAATACTATTTTATTAAGCCAGTTAACACCGTCGCAAACTGCACGACCGGAAGAGGTACTGATGCCTCCAGATCTGGTACGAAATATCTATAAAGATTATCCCTGGTTAGTATATCAGGCAGAGCAACTGGCCGATAAGAGCCGGTTTACATTTGATTTTTCCACTAAAAAAAACAAACGCACTTTCACAGGAAGTAAATACGATGATTTTTTGTTATTAGAAAAACTTGCCCGCGAAGGCATGATATATCGCTATGGCTACGGTAATAAAGAAGCAGAAAAACGTGTTCAGCAGGAGTTGAACGTGATCGACAAACTGAGTTTTTCGTCGTATTTTCTGATTACCTGGGATTTGATCCGGTATACCATGTCGCGGGGATTCTACCATGTAGGGCGCGGAAGCGGAGGTAATAGCCTGGTGGCTTATTGCTTGCGGATTACCGATATCGACCCTATCGCATTAGATTTATATTTTGAACGCTTTATCAACCCCAAACGATCCAGTCCACCCGATTTTGATATTGATTATTCGTGGAAAGACCGCGACGATGTTCAGGATTACATGTTTAAGCGATATGGCAAGGAACATACCGCCTTGCTGGGAGCCATGAGCACTTTTCGCGGAAGTTCCATTTTACGGGAGTTGGGTAAAATTTACGGACTTCCCAAAGCTGAAATAGACGCATTTGTTGATAATCCAGGAAATACTAGTAACCGAAATACCATTACCAACAAAATATGGGAGTTATCGAAAACAGTAATCGATTATCCCAATTTACGCACCATCCATGCAGGCGGAATACTGGTTTCGGAGTTACCACTTTCGTATTATACGGCGCTCGACCTTCCTCCCAAAGGGTTCGCTACCACCCAATGGGATATGCATGCTGCTGAATCTATGGGTTTTGACAAATTCGACATTTTAAGTCAGCGGGGAATTGGCCATATCAAAGAAGCCGTCGAAATTATAGCGCATAACCGCAATATTACCGTCGACCCGCACGATGTCAAAAGCTTTTATACCGACGAACAGGTAATTGGCATGCTCCGAAAAGGAGAAACAAACGGTTGTTTTTATGTGGAAAGTCCTGCTATGCGCGGTCTATTAAAGAAATTGAAGTGCGACACCTACCTGGGACTTGTGGCTGCCAGTAGTATTATTCGCCCGGGAGTAGCTAAATCGGGTATGATGCGGGCTTATATCCATCGGTTTAACCATCCGGAGCAAATAGAATATATCCACCCCATCATGGGCGAAGTGTTGAAGGAAACATTTGGCGTAATGGTTTACCAGGAAGATGTGATGAAAGTTTGCCAGGCTTTTGCAGGTCTGGACCTGGGCGATGCTGATGTGCTGCGCAGGGGCATGAGTGGCAAATCGCGATCGAAGAAAGAATTTGCACTTATTGTCGATAAGTTCTTTATTAACTGTCGTAAGCGCGGGTATCCCGAATCGATTACCCAGGAGGTATGGCGACAAATAGAATCGTTTGCAGGATATTCATTTTCGAAAGCCCACTCTGCCTCTTTTGCGGTAGAAAGCTTTCAGAGTTTATACCTGAAAACTAACTTTCCGTTGGAGTTTATGGTTGCTGTTATCAATAATTTTGGCGGATTTTATCGTACCTGGGTATATTTTAACGAAGCGCGCCGTTGGGGAGCTGCAATTCATACTCCGTGCGTTAACCGTAGCGACTATAAAACCTGCATTCATGGCAAGGATATCTTTATTGGAACAATACATATAGCAAATCTGGAAGCTAATTTGGCCCAGGTTATTGTATCGGAAAGAATGCAAAGCGGCGAATATACCTGCCTGGAAGATTTTGTTCATCGGGTAAATCCAGGAATAGAACAGATGATCCTGCTTATCCGTATCGGTGCATTACGATTTACCGGAAAAGCTAAGAAACAATTATTGTGGGAAGCACATATGCTCCTCAATAAAGAAAAGCCTAAGCCCGAAAGCCGTATGCTGTTTCAAACCGAATTAAAGCCATTTCATCTTCCTGCCCTTCAGGAAAGCTTACTGGAGGATGCATACGATGAATATGAACTTCTGGGCTTCCCTGTTTCCGTTGCCATGTTCGATCTGCTTCAAACCAAATTCAGGGGCGAGCTTATGGCCGGAGATATGATGCAATATGTCGGGAAAAAAGTTCGGATGCTGGGAAACCTTGTAGCAATAAAATATGTGAATACCGCTAAAAACGAGTTAATGCATTTTGGTTGCTTTCTGGATGCTCTGGGCGAATTTTTCGACACGGTGCATTTCCCTAATTCATTGAAAGATTATCCGTTTAAGGGCTACGGTATTTATCTGGTATTAGGAACAGTATCCGAGGAGTTTGGTTTCCCCAGCTTAACCGTCGAAAAAATGGCAAAGATGCCATTACAGAGTGATCCGCGTTATGAGTAACATATTTTGGCCAACTTATAATGAGGAGGTTTATTGCTCAAAAATGGTAGCAAATACTTGATTTCAGGGTTGGCAAATTGTAATATTGCCCAAAAAAGGAGGGTGTATGGATACTAACTTTACATCGGACGAAAGGGAGCTAATGCTGATGTTACTCCAAAAGGAAGAAACAAACCTGCTTATAGGGATTAACCGCTGTGTTCACCGCGAATTTAAAGTTTACCTGAAAGAGCAGTTGCACCTGGTAACTGCATTATTGGAAAAACTAAAAATAGCTGAACACGCTGAAGCAGTTTAAATTACTGAGACAACTAAATAACAAAGGTTTACAAGAATTAACAGAGCCTGATAACACAAATACCATCAGGCTCTGTTTTTGATTGCAGTTAAGTATTTGGAGAAGAATATAAAACGGTATACATTTAATACCGAAACAAAAACAGGTTTTACGATGCAAAAATAAATATTTAAGCAATCACTTTAATTATGCATATCTCTGATAGAGAAAGATTAGCAGCAAATGAATTAACCACTTTATTTTTGAAAAATAAAGACAATTTACCTTATGCTAATATTGGAATTTGCAATGAGTATTTAGGTTGGGTTAACGATTTTCATTTGAAGGATTCAAGAAACAATAAAATACACCTCAATTTAAAAAGTAAGAATGATTTATTCTTACTTTTTGTTTTAGCAGTTGTATGGTCGAGAACTGGCCAATGGGAAAATGCTGCTTTTTTCGTAACTTATCTTAAGATATTTAAAAAAGACTCAATTCAATTTTGGGCAGAAGAATCGAATTATAAAGAAGAACAATATCTGCGTCAAAAGACTTCAGAAATAATTACAAAAGAATTAACAGGACTAATTCCACGAAAAAAGCTGGGTTTTAGAAAAGACATATTTGCAAGTATTCATTTACTATCAACTAATTGGGATAAAATTATTCAGAAATTAGCTGAGTCCGAAAAAGAAAAAGATTTTAAACTATTTATGAAATATCTCAGAAACATAGAAGGATTAGGTGTAGGCAACAGAAAAATCTTGATAAAAATACCTTTGATTTTGCGCGAATTACGTTGTCAAAATATTTATTCCAATATCTCAGGTGAATATTGTTGCGTTCCTGATGCAAGAGTTTACAAAGCTGGGAGAAAATTAAATATCCAATTACCAATTGCAAGTAATCTAGAAAAACTCATAGAAAGCTCAACAAAAATATATCGACTTTTTGGCGATTTGTATGACCTTCCATTATTTGCACTTGAAGACTTAAAAGAGGTACAATAAAGAAAAAGGAATCCATAACACTTTCAAAAAACAGATCTTATAATTCAAATAATTGATAATTTTGAGAAAAAATAATACGATTATGTTAACCGAGACTCAAATAAGAAGTCAACTATTGCGAAGAATACAAAAAATCCCTTCGAATAGATTGAACGAATTGAACGAATTAGTTTCAAGAATCGAGCAGACATCTACTAGTAAAGACAAAATCATGTCTTATGCAGGAGCATGGGAAAATTTGGATTCTAATACATTTGAGGACTTGACTGAAAATTTATTAGTAAATCGACAACGAAATAAAAGAAGGAATGAATAGGGTGTTAATTGATACAGATATTATCTCCTATTACTTCAAAGGTGACTCGGATGTAATAAAGAATTTTAGCACGTATTTAGATCAGTACGATTTGATTGAGATTAGCTTGATTACTTATTACGAAATAGTAAGTGGATTACTTGCAAAAAATGCATTAAAGCAGTTAGCTGTATTTGAAGATTTTGTGTCAGAAAACATCGTTCTTCCTTTGACTGAAAAATCGGTTAGAATTTCCGCTGAATTATATTCCACTTTAAAACAATCGGGAAACGTAATTGACGATATTGACCTTTTAATAGCAGGAGTAGCCATCGAGAATGAAATGACTCTTATCACCAACAATGAAAGCCATTTTGGCCGAATCCCAAGATTGAAAATTGAAAATTGGAAAAAGAAATTATTATAAAATCTTAGATAAAAACCAAGCTCAAACTTCGACCAACAGTAAATTATTTTATTAGCAACCAATAAATTAAGAATTGAAATATTTATTAATTTATTCTAATTTCCTAGCCTTCATAAGCTCCTTCAATTCTATAGGTGTGATTAAAAATATCGTACCATGCCTTGTTCCTTCAGGAAACTTTATTTTGTCAGAAATATCTGACCAGGTTTTTAGATCAGAAGAGCTAACAGCTCCATATTTATGTTCGGTATATTTATCAAAATAAACAATCCAATCATTATTGATTTTCATAGCAGTTGGCCCCTCAGCCCAATATTTACCAGTAATGGGAACCGAAGGTTTTCCATAGCCGCTTATCAGGCTATCGCTATAAGCAATACGGAGATTTTTTTGGGCAGGGTTTCGTGTTTCATCCTTTAAAAACATCACAAATTTATTACCCTGTTTTTGAATGGTAGCATCAATTACATTAAATCCCTGATCGTATAAAAGGTTGGTTTTACTAAAGGTTTTAAAATCGGGGGTGGTAACATAATACATCCGGTGATTGTTGTCGCCCAACGAATCTGTCTCAGGAAACCTTCCCGGAATGGTAGTTGCCCAATACAACATATATTGTTTGGATTCCTGATCGTAAAATATTTCAGGAGCCCAGCAGTTTTTAGCTCCCGGTTCGTGTTCCATAACCGGGATATACTGTTGTTTTGACCAATGTATCAAGTCCTTTGAATTTGCATACCCAATTCCTCTTTCTTTCCAGCTAACCGTCCAAACCATATGGTATAATCCGTCGCCTCCTTTAATAATGCAGGGGTCGCGCATGAGTTTATCTTCGCCCACCATCGGTTTTAATACAGAACTGTCGCCAAACAATGCCGACCAGGTATAGCCGTCGCTACTATATGCCAAATGCAGACCATCTTCTCCATTGTTTTTAAAGTAGCTAAATATATAAGCTGTATTTTTATTTTGTGCATTTATTCCCTGTAAGGCGAATGCCAGCAATACTATTAAGAACTTTTTTCTCATAATTCTGTGTTAATAATTTAAGCCTGAGATTTAATCGAGGACATTATAATATCATAAATCATTTTCTATTTCGAAATAAGATTTTGCTCTCTCAAAAATTCTGTCATTCGGGTTAAGGTGGGAAGAAAATTAGGATTACTTACCGGCCAATCGCAGGAATGATCGGCATCTTTCACCGAAATTAGTTCGCATTCATTTCCAGCGGCCTTCATTAATTTGGTAAATTTTTCAGCAACTTCAAAGGGCGTTGTTCCATCTTTGGTACCGTTGGAAAGAATAGTTGGCGGCCAGCCAGCTTTTACCTTTAGTATCGGAGAGAATTCGGGGTGAAGATCAAAAAAATCTTTTCCGAAGCCTTCGCCTAAAACCGGATTATGCAAAACAAGGGCATTGGCTTTCGAACTAACTGACAAATCTTCACCAGGCTCATCCCCACCGTCAATAGCTGTGCAGGCTGCTATATACCCTCCGGCAGATCCTCCGGCAACAATAATCCGGTTTGAATCAATTCCCAATTCTTTAGCCTGCGACCTTACAAAACGTACTGCCGATTTTGCATCGCTTATACACTCCATTGGAGTAGTTCCATGACGCGATTTCACCCGATAATCGGCAGAAATTCCTATTATACCCTGATCGCGAAACCATGCAGCGTTAGGAATTTGTCCGTCGACATTCCCTCCTACCCAGCCACCTCCTGTAAAATAAACTATGGCTGGTAATGATTTACTTGCCAATTTTTCAGGACGAAGTAAATAAAGATACATATCTCCCTGCGGAGTTTTTTTATAAAGAATTTTTTCAGACAGCGCCACTAATTGGTCTCCTGGCAGGGTATAGCTTATTTTTGGCAGAAGGGTATCTTTAGCTACTGATTGCTGATACCCTAAATGATGTATTTTATAGGGCTTAAATCCTACAAAGCAACCGCTTATTGCAATCAGTACGAGTATTAATTTTGTTTTCACTTTCATCTTTACAGTTTTGAATGCTACCAAAATATAGTTTAAAGCCACTCTAAAAAGCTCTGTTATCAAAGAAAATCTATTTTATCGTTTACAGATAAACCGGCAAGCTTTTAAAAAGTCTTATTTGATCTCTTTATAAGAAGGCTTGTTTTTCAATTTCTACATATTATTTCAACTTCCAAACCACTACACCCGCAGTAGGAAGATCTTTCATTCCGACAAGTATTTTAGCATTTGCCGGAATAGCCAGCGTATAGGTTTTATCCGAATAATTAACCCCTATGCCAAAACCGTCGCGATATTCTACCAGAACTCCTTCGGGATATTGTTCTACCGCAATATTTAGCTGTGCAAATAACTTTTTAAGAATATCGTTTTCGAGTAAACCACCATTGCTATCAACGCCCACATACGTAACAGTACCTTTTCCTAGTTTTCTGGAAATAACTGCAGGTTTTCCTGCATAAAAATCCCCCTGATATGTAGCTAATACATTTGTTCCCGGCCTTGGTTTCAGGATATCGCCCCAAGTCTTCCAGGTATATTTTTTATTATCCATTAACACCGAATCTTGCGCATGAGGCATGGGTAAATCATAAAATTCAATTTCAGCACCAATCAAATCGTAAATTGGGGCAGCAAATTTAGCTTCCCACAAATGCATTTCGCGGTTCTTATAACCGGTACGGCACGTTAGTACCAGATTGCCTCCTGCATTTACATAATTGGTTAACTTTTCGATTAAAGCATTATCAATTTGCTGATAGGCCGGAGCAATCAAAACCGGATACTTCGAAAAACTGGATGAATCAACAATAAAATCGACCGGAGCACCAAATGATTTCAATGTTTTGTAATATTTATTGAAATGCCCGAGTGAATTCCATTGGTCGGTTTGCTTATTCATATCCATTCCCCAAATATTCTCGTGGTTAAACAAAATAGCTGTTTTACGAGCTAAATAAGCCGGAGGCATGGTTGCTTTTGAATCGTAGTTTTTCCGCAGTTCATTCACCTCCTGAATAAACTTTTGATATTCCAGACCGCCGGGTGTAGGCGTAACGCCATCGGGTCCAACGATGCCATAATGATACTGCTCGTAACCAGAAAGGGGAGCTCTGTATCGATAAGTGCAGGCAAGTTTGCTTCCTCCGGCAAATTGATGCCAAAGCCATAAATGCACAGCTCCCGGTAATGGCTGGGAATTAATGCTTCCCCAGTTTACCTGCCCCGGCTGCAACTCCATAACTCCATAATAA
>Ga0316608_1000439_pt1 | contig 19971 bp, 18 predicted proteins | sample MIS2016152B_MG_FD_207673 | JGI IMG/M metagenome (GOLD analysis project Ga0316608, IMG submission 207673) | Microbial mat bacterial communities from Middle Island sinkhole, Lake Huron, Michigan, United States - MIS.2016.152B | ecosystem: Environmental > Aquatic > Freshwater > Lake > Sediment...
CATGTAAGCACAGATTTTTAAAGAAGTAAATCTGAAAAACAAATGTCTTTTTTCAGATATTCTTTTCCAAATTTTCAACTTTTATCATTACATCAATAAGATTTACTCCTAAAGTCCTGAAAATGTTCATGAAATGACGGTTAGAATTTTTTATGCATAATTATTAATTTTATATAACAGATTATTATTTTTGACTTATCCGTTAATTGCTAAGAAAATATATTAAGATTAAGTTTTAATAAAATTCCAATCAGGGTTTTTAATTTTGATTAATTCCTCTTTTTCTTTCCTTGTTAATTTCTTAATTTCCTTTTCTCTTGCAATTGCTTGGTTTAGATCAAAATAATCTTCAAAATAAACTAAATTGTAACAAAAGTATTTTCCTGCAAAAGTTGTAGATTTTCCTTTATTTGCCTGATGTTCCTTAATTCTTCTTTCAAGATTATTTGTAACGCCAACATATAAAACCGTTTTACTTGGATTTGTTGTAATATAAACAAAATAATTTGTCAGCATTGAAAAATTTGTTAAAATGTTATTGAATTTGCAAATATAAAAAATAAAACAAAAAATGTCATTTCAAGAAATCTTCTAGATGAATGCACTGACTTTTAAAGAAGTAAATTTGAAAAAAATACTTTTTTCCAGATACTCTTTTTCTTAAATTTCAACTTTCATCATTACATCAATGAGATTTCATGAAATGACATACAAGTGAATACAAACCCCGAAATGTCATATCAAGATATCTCCTACATGTAAGCACAGATTTTTAAAGAAGTAAATCTGAAAAACAAATGTCTTTTTTCAGATATTCTTTTCCAAATTTTCAACTTTTATCATTACATCAATGAGATTTCATGAAATGACATACAAGTGAATACAAACCCCGAAATGTCATATCAAGATATCTCCTACATGTAAGCACAGATTTTTAAAGAAGTAAATCTGAAAAACAAATGTCTTTTTTCAGATATTCTTTTCCAAATTTTCAACTTTTATCATTACATCAATAAGTTATTTTTGAAATGACAATATTGTTTTTTGTTCATTTCACCTCACTCAAAATCACAATTGCTCGTTCTACATTTTTCACGTTTTCAAAGGCTAGAGTGAGTTTGTTGTTGATTTCTTTCATTAGACATCGTTTTTGATTTTTCATTACAAAGCCCAATATTGTTGTTTTGAAAAGTGGAGAGTCATAAAATGCTGAATCTTGATTTGTAACAAAATAACATACCATTCTGCCAGATTTCATCATTATTTTTTCAATTCCTAAATCAATTGCTAACCATCGAAGTTTTACAACTTTTAGCAATTCTAAAGTTTCTTTTGGAAGTTTTCCGAAACGGTCAATTATTTGTTTTTCAAAGATTTCCAATTCAGAATCATTTTGCAGATTATCCAAATCGCGGTAAAGTTTAAGCCTTTCCGAAATATTTTCGATATAAGTTTCGGGGAAAAACAATTGCAAATCGGTATCAATCTGACAATCTGTAACAAATTTCAGATTTACTGTTTTACGAAGAATTGCATTTTTTATGTCGGTATTTTGTTGATTATCTTTTTCTTCAGCTTCATTAAAAATATCTTTATATTCGTTTTCACGAAGTTCGAGCATTGCTTCCTCAAGAATTCGTTTGTAAGTTTCAATTCCAATGTCGGCAATAAATCCACTTTGCTCAGCACCAAGCATATTTCCAGCACCACGAATATCAAGGTCTTGAAGTGCAATATTGAAACCACTGCCAAGTTCAGCAAACGTTTCGAGAGCTTTTAAACGCTGACGTGCTTCTGGTGTTAAAACCGTTGGCGGAGGAGCAATTAAATAACAGAAAGCTTTTCGGTTAGACCTTCCTACCCTACCCCTCAACTGATGTAAATCGCTTAATCCAAAATTCTGTGCATTGTTAATTATTATAGTATTTGCATTTGGAATATCAAGTCCATTTTCGATTATTGTTGTGGCAATCAGAATACTGTACTCCTCATTGATAAAATCGAGCATTATTTTTTCAAGTTTTTTACCATCCATTTGTCCATGTGCTACAACTGAGCGAACATTTGGACAAAGTCTGTGAATCATATCCTGCACTTGTTCAATATTTTGAACTCTATTATGTATGAAAAAAACCTGTCCGTTTCGCTGAACTTCAAAATTTATTGCATCTCTTATAACACTCTCATTTAATGTATGAAGTTCTGTAATTATTGGATAACGGTTTGGAGGTGGAGTTTGTATTATTGACAAATCTCGTGCACCCATAAGTGAAAATTGCAACGTTCGAGGAATTGGTGTAGCTGTAAGTGTAAGTGTATCAACATTAACTTTAAAATGTTTTAGTTTTTCTTTTACCGAAACTCCAAATTTTTGTTCTTCATCAATTATTAGCAAACCTAAATCCTTAAATATAACATCTTGACTAACAATTCTGTGAGTGCCAATCAGAATATCAATTTTACCTTCCTCAAGTTTTTTTAAAGTTTCGGATTGCTCTTTTGCAGATTTTAAACGACTTATGAAATCCACTGTTGCTGGCAAATCTTTCAATCTGTCTTTAAATGTTTTGAAATGTTGAAGTGCAAGAATAGTAGTCGGAACTAAAATTGCAACTTGTTTACTATCAGCAACAGCCTTAAATGCAGCACGTACCGCTACTTCAGTTTTTCCAAAACCAACATCTCCACATACAAGTCTATCCATTGGAATTGAGGATTCCATATCCGCTTTCACATCTTTTGTAGCTTTTTCCTGATCGGGAGTATCTTCGTAAATAAATGATGCTTCGAGTGCTTGTTGCAAATATGTATCATGACTGAAAGCATAACCCTTTTCCTGAATTCGTTTAGCGTACAATGCAATAAGTTCAGTTGCAATATCTTTTACACGTGATTTGGTTTTCTTTTTCAGATTTTGCCACGCTGGAGTACCAAGTTTGTAAATCTTTGGAGGTGAACCTTCCTGACCTTTATATTTTGCAATCCGATGCAAAGAATGAATACTTACATACAAGATATCTTTATCTTTATAAACCAGACGAATAACTTCTTGCTTTTTCCCGTTTGCTTCAATAGTTTCCAACCCTCCGAAAATACCAATTCCGTGGTCAACATGCACAACATAATCACCAGGTTTTAAATCGTTTAATTCTTTTATTGTTAGAGTTTCCTTGCTGGTAGTCTGAGTATTATCCTTTAATTTAAATTTGTGGTAACGGTCGAAAATCTGATGGTCGGTATAAACACAAATTTTACGTTCGTGGTCAATAAATCCTTCATGTAAAATTGAATTTATTGGTGTGTAAACTACATCTTTTCCAATTTCTTCGGATTTAAAAATTTCGTTAAGTCTTTCAAATTGCTTTTCGTTTTCTGAAAGTATAAAATTACCGTAACCTTGGTTTGTTCTTTCACATAAATCGTCAGCAAGAATTTTAAATTGCTTCTGAAAAACAGGCTGAGCCGAAATATTGTAATTAAAAACTTTACTACTTTGAAAATATGGAAGATTGCTGATTTCAAAAATTGAAAATTCCTTTATTTTTTTCAGAATTTCATCACCTTCAATTAACTGAAAAATTTGTTCGATTCCATTTTCTTCAATTTCAATATCTTTTGATTTTTCGTAAATTAGATTTATTCTGTCAATCAAATATCTTACATCTGAAGCCCAAATTACAGTTTTTGTATTTATAAAATCAAAAAAATTAATTCTGTTTTCAGAATATTTTGTCTGAACATCAGGAATAATTGAAATTTTATCGTACTTAGCTTTAGAAAGTTGAGTAGAAATATCAAAAGTTCGGATTGAATCAACTTCGTCTCCAAAAAAATCTATTCTGAAAGGAAAATCATTTGAAAACGAGAAAATATCGACAATACTACCTCTAATTGAAAATTGTCCGGGTTCAAAAACAAAATCAACCCGCTGAAATTGATATTCGTCTAAAACTTCTTTAATAAAATCAATCGAAATATTTTCACCAACTTTAAGTTGTAAAGTATTGTCTTCTAAATTTTTCTTTGAAATTACTTTTTCGGCTAAAGCCGCTGGATAAGTCAGAACAATGAATTTGGCAGATTCCTGAGAAATTTTATTGAGTACATCAGTACGCATTAACAAGTTAGAAGAATCTACCTTGTGGGATAATCCCTCTGTAACAGTTCTTTTAAATGAAGATGGAAAAAACAAAACCTGTTCTTCGCCAATAAGTGAAATTATATCATTATACAAATAAGCGGCTTCTTCTTTATCATTTAAAATAACTAAATTAGTTATTCTTGATTTCTCAAAAAAATTTGAAATGACAAAAGATTTTGAAGACGCAAACAAATTTTTAAAAGATAATTTTGCGGAATTATTTTCCTTAAACTGTTCAAAAATTGGATTTACATCAAATTCGGTGGAGATATTTTGTATATTCATACTAATACAAAACAATTAAATAATTAAATTACAAAGTTGTTTTAATTTATTGTTTAATGCAAAAATAATTTCAAAATGTTTTATCAAAAACATAAAGATAATAGCACAATACTAATGTTGGTTTAAATTAACATAATACAAAATCTATTTTGAAAAAAAGATGAATATTTTCAAAAAAAAAATATCAATTAGAATGTTGTAAATAAGAACTATAACATATTGAAAAAAATATTTATTCAAAAACATTTTATGTCAATTATAATTTTATTACTTTTGTGTGTTAAAAAAAACAAAAAATTAAATTATTATTATCATGAAAAAATATTCGATTTTATTATTTATTGCAATTGCATTTATTTTTGGTTGCAACAACTCTGAATTAGAAAAACTTAAATCTCAAAATGATAGCTTAATGAGCATCACAAACACTGATGAAATACAGATTCAGGATTTCTTGAAAGGTTTTAATGAAATTCAGGAAAACTTAAATTCTATTAAAGAAAAAGAACAGATTATTACTGTAACATCAACTGATGGAGAATTAGATGCAACAGCAAAAGACCAGATTAACGAAGATATTTTAACAATTTACGAGCTAATGCTTGAAAACAAAGAAACAATTACAGCATTAAAAAAGAAATTATCGACAGCATCTTATAAAAATACTGAATTACAAAAAACTATCGACCTTTTTACAGCTTCAATTGACGAAAAAGACAAAGAAATAATAACACTTAAAGACCAATTAGCCAAATTGAATATTGATATTGAATCATTAAATGTTCAGATTGCTGATTTAAGCAAAGGTGTTGATACATTAAAACAAAAAAGTGAAAATCAGGAAGGTGTAATAAGTGAACAAGATGCAAAATTAAATACTGTATATTATGTTTACGGAACAAAATCTGAATTAAAAGAACATAATATTATTTCAAAAGATGGCGCTTTTAAAAGCATGAAAATTGACGATAACTTTGATAAATCATATTTTACAAAAATAGATATGAGAGAAGTTACAAACATAAGTTTGAATGCAAAAACAGCAACAATGCTTTCAACACATCCGGTAAGTTCATATAAATTTGTTGAAAAAGATAAAAAAATTGAATCTATTCAGATAACTGATTATGAAAGTTTCTGGGAAAAATCTAAATTTTTGGTAATTTTAGTTGATTAATGGTAAAAAAATATAATCACATAATTTTTGACTTAGATAATACTCTCTGGAATTTTGACAAAAACTCCAGAGAGTCTTTATTGCAAATATTTACAAAATATAGGCTTATTGAAAAATTTGAGAGTTTTGATTTTTTTGCCGAAATTTACGAAAAACATAATCAGGAACTTTGGCAACAATACAGAACCGGACAAATTGCTAAATTTGCACTAGGACTTTATAGATTCTCGAGAACATTGGAAACTGTAAAAATTAATGATGACGATTTTGCTCAAAGACTTAACAACGAATACCTTGCAAATACGACAGTAATGACGGAACTAGTTCCTCATACATTTGAAATACTTCACTATCTTAAAGAAAAATATCCACTCCATATTTTAACAAATGGTTTTTTTGAAGTTCAGTTTCTTAAACTGAGGAACAGCAAACTTGAAACTTTCTTTCAAAACCTCATTACTTCCGAAGAAGCTGGTGCACAAAAGCCAAGCCCTAAAACCTACAAATATGCTTTAGACCGAATTAATGCCTCGGCTGATGAATGTATTTTTATTGGAGATGATTATGAAATAGACGTAGTTGGAGCTCTTAATGTGGGTATAGACAGCATATTTTTTAATCGTAAAAATGAAGACACTATAGACAAACCTGCTACATTTACAGTTAACTCACTTTTGGAGATTAAAAATATTTTGTAATATATACTTTTTTAATCCCAACTTACAAAAATAAATGTTTTAAACTCATAAGTATCTTCTACATTACGAACTTCAACCTTAACATTTTTGCAACCAACAGCATAGAAGGTATTCTCAATCCAACCACCAATTCTATACATTATAAGATTTACGTTCTTATTAAATTTTGTTAATTCTAAAGTAACCTTATTTTCAGTGTGATCGAGAGTCTTGACTTCAGTATTTTTATAATAAGTAGCTATGATACTTCCGGCTCTGCTTATTATAAAATTTGTAGAAGCAACTCTTATAAATACCTTATAAATACCTTTTAATGCTTCAACCGAACTAAAAACACCCATATCCCAAGCCATTTTTTGTTCTTCAAAACGTAATAATTTTGCAGCGAGTTTCATTGGTATTAATGCACCAAATTCCATATCATACCACTTAGTTGCAAGAACAGGGTTGTCGAATATCTCTTTACTTTCAACTGGTAAAGCCGAATACCAATCTTTAAAATAATCAGGATATTTAGTTTCCATATACTGGAAAATGGATTTTACAGCTGTTCCTTTTATTTCCATAAAAAATTCTTAATTTTTATATATTCTAAAATTTATAATTAAATATTTTCTGAATATCTGAAATCTTAAATGATGATTTATCTATGTAAATTATTGCTAATCAAATGTATAAATTCTTCACGAGTAGCTTCCTTTAAAAATGCACCTGTAAAAGCCGAAGTAGTTGTAACGGAATTTTGTTTTTGAATTCCTCGCATCATCATACACAAGTGATTGGCTTCAATAACTACAGCAACTCCAAGGGGATGTAAGGTATTTTGAATACAATCTCTAATTTGAGTTGTGAGTCTTTCCTGAACTTGAAGTCTTCTTGCAAAAGCATCAACCACTCTTGCTATTTTACTTAATCCTGTAATATAACCATTTGGAATATAAGCAACATGAGCTTTTCCATAAAACGGAATCATGTGATGTTCGCAAAGAGAATAAAGTTCAATATCTTTAACAATAACCATTTGCTGATATTCTTCTTTAAACATTGCACTTTTTATAATATCTTCAGGAATTAAATCATAACCATGAGTTAAAAACTGCATTGCTTTTGCAACACGTAAAGGCGTATCTACCAAGCCTTCTCGGTTAACATCTTCCCCTATCAACTCTATAATTTTTTTATATTGCTCAGCTATTTTGGGTGTTGTATCGGGATTGTATTTTTCAATCCTTGTGTAACCGCTGTCATCAATTGTTCCGATACCATTGTTTAAAACTTCCATATTTCAGTTAAAATTTATTCTGTCAAAAATATGTTTAATATAATATTTCAGATATTTTTGATTTATAATTTCCAAATATAAAATTTTTATGAAAAAAACAATTATTATTTTCGTTTATTTTATAACTTTATTTTTTTTCTAATATTGTGTTTTTAAATTATGATTTCAATTTCATCCACTTAACTTTTTACTATGAATGTTTTAATTGTAACTTCCACTGTTATTGAAATTCAGGAATTTATTTCATATTTCAATTTCAATAAAATTGATGAAGATTATTATACTACAACAGTTGATAAAAATAAAATCTCAATTTTTATTACAGGTATAGGTGGAATAAATACAGCTTATTTTTTAACAAAACATCTAGTTATCAATAAATTTGATTTAATTATTAATTCTGGTATTTGTGGAAGTTTTACAAAAAAAATTCAGCTAGGAATTGTAGTGAATGTGGTAAAAGAACAGTTTGGCGATTTTGGAATTGATGATAATGGCAATTTTCAAACAGTTTTTGAAACCAATCTGATAGAAAAAAACAGATTCCCTTTTAGTAATGGTATTTTAATTAATCCAACAGATTTATCAAGATTTAAATTTCTAAAATATTTACAATCTGTAAATTCCATAACTGTAAATACTGCAAGTGGAGATGTTACAAAAATTGAAAATATGGTAAAAAAATTTAATCCTGAAATTGAAAATATGGAAGGTGCTACTTTTTTTTATATTTGCATGATGGAAAAAATTCCTTTTTTCGAAATCAGAGCTATATCAAATTTTGTAGAACCTCGAAATAAAGAAAATTGGAATATTGAATTAGCAATCAGTAATTTGAATAATTTTTTAATACAATTTTTTGAAACTTTTGAAATTAATGACTAATCAATTACCAAAAATATCAATTATTACTGTTGTTTATAATAGCGAAAAATATATTGAGCGGACAATATTGAGTGTTGTAAATGCAAAAAAACATTATAAAAATATTGAATATCTGATTATTGATGGAGCTTCAAAAGATGCAACAAATAAAATTATTTCAAAATATAAAAACAATATCGATTTTCTGATTTCAGAACCTGACAAGGGATTGTATGATGCAATGAATAAAGGATTAACAAATTCAACAGGAGAATATTTATGGTTTTTAAATTCGGGAGATAAAATTTTTGAAGAAACTACTTTAAAGCAGATTTTTGAATCAGAAAACCAGTTTCAAGATGTTTATTATGGCGAAACTTTAATGGTTGATGAGAATGAGCAAGTTATTGGTATGAGAAGACTTACGTCACCTGAAAAGTTAACATGGAAAAGTTTTAAAAAAGGAATGAGAGTCAGTCATCAATCAATAATTTTCAAAAAAGAATTAGTCGATTTTTATGATTTAAGTTACAGATTTAGTGCTGATTTTGATTGGTGTATAAAAGCTCTGAAAAAATCTGAAAAAATAAAAAATACGAAACTAATTTTTACTGCATATTTAGATGGTGGACTTACAAAACACAACATAAAAGCAGGTTTAAAAGAACGATTTAGAATTATGACAAAACATTATGGTTTTATTTCTACTTTATTCAATCATATTCCGTTAGGAATTAGATTTTTGCAATATGTTTTTAGACATAAAAGATTTTGACTTTTTATTCAAAAAGTAATATAAATAAATTTTACAAATAAAAAACAAATGATAAATAAGGAACAAATTAAAGAAATTATTGAACGAAAAAATTCGTTGAGGAGGTTTCTTTGACATCGAAAATAAATTAAAGCAAATAGAAGAACAAGAACAACTTACACGTGCTTCTGATTTTTGGAACAATCCGAAAGAAGCTGAAAAAAAGTTAAAAGAAATAAGTATCATAAAAAAATGGACTATTTCATATAATGCTATTGAACAACAAGTTGAAGAACTTGAAATGACATTCGATTTTTTTAAAGAAAAGTCAGCAACAGAAGATGATGTCATAAATAAATATAATGAGGTTCTGAAAATGATTGAGGAACTTGAATTTAAAAATATGCTTCGGAAAGAAGAAGACCAGCTTGGAGCATTTTTGAAAATAAATTCAGGTGCAGGCGGAACAGAAAGTCTCGATTGGTGTGCTATGCTCATGCGTATGTATATGAGATGGGGCGAATTGAACAATTACAAAGTACGTGAAGTAGAATTTCAGGAAGGTGATGTTGCAGGTGTAAAATCTGTAACTCTCGAATTTGAAGGTGATTTTGCTTATGGATATTTAAAAAGCGAAAACGGTGTACATCGACTTGTTAGAATTTCCCCATTTAATGCCCAAGGAAAACGACAAACAACCTTTGCCTCAGTTTTTGTTGCTCCGGTAGTTGATGATTCTATTGAAATAGAAATAAATGCAACAGACATTACATGGGAAACTTTCCGTTCTGGTGGTGCTGGTGGACAGAATGTAAACAAAGTAGAAACCGGTGTTCGTCTTAGACATGCACCTTCGGGAATAATTGTAGAAAATACTGAAAGCCGTTCGCAATTACAAAACAAAGAGAACGCTATGAGAATTTTAAAATCTCATTTATACGAACTTGAATTGCGAAAACGAATGGAAAAACAAGCTGAAATTGAAGGAAAAAAGAAAAAAATTGAATGGGGTTCACAAATCAGGAGCTATGTTTTACATCCATACAAAATGATTAAAGATTTACGAACAAACTACGAAACATCAAATGTTCAGGCAGTTTTAGACGGTGAAATTGATGGATTTATAAAATCATTTTTAATGGAATTTGGAGCAGATTTATAAAATTTAATAAACTAATAAATAAATATAACTATTATGGAATTAAAAGAAGCAATAAAAAAACGAAGAAGTATCAGAAGTTTTACAAACGAAGAAGTTAAAACTGCCGAAATAAAAGAAATTTTGCAGATAGCATCTTATGCTCCTAGTATTAATAATTCTCAAGCATGGGAATTTATCTTGATAAAAAACAAGATTTTACTTCAAAAAATGGCGGAATCTGTAAAAACAGTTCTAAATAAAATTGAAAAAAGCGACAATCAAAATTCTGAACAAATAATGAAAAAAGTAGAATGGTACTCAACTTTTTTCAAAGATGCACCGGCTCTAATAACTATTATTCAAAAAAATTATTCGACAGAGATTGAAAATGCTATAAAGCTCTCTAAATCTGAAATTAATGAATTAAGAAATTATCCTGATATTCAGAGTGCCGGAGCATTAATTCAAAACATTCTGCTGACAGCATTAGACTTTGGTTATGGAACATGCTGGTTGAGTTCACCTTCAATTGCAGGGACCGAACTTGAAACTCTACTTAATGTGATTGAAGGGAAAAAAGTATTGGCTTTTGTAGCAATAGGAAAGCCTTTAACAACTCCTCAAATACCTGAAATTAAAAATATTGACGAAGTTTTTACAGTAATTGAGTAATCGAATTCGCTAATATTATTTTTGAACAAACGATATTAATAAGACTGCAAAGCAAATGAAAAACATTACATTGCAGTCTTAAATATTTTTTTACATACTTATATAATTATCTGCTGAATAATAATTCTCTGTATTTTGGAAGAGGCCATATTTCGTCATCGACAATAAGTTCAAGTCTATCAATATCAAACCTTATTTCTTCAAGATATGGTTTTACCTTTGAACTATAAATCTTAGCCTTTTCCGAAAAATTTTCTTTCAAGTTTGCATTTTTTCTGTCATCAGTCATTAATCCTACTTTATTTTTAATTGACATAATATGTTCAGAAATCAATCTAATTGTTGTAAGTTGCTCTTCTATAATAGATTTCATTTCATTTTCATGATAAATATCCTGCAAACCTTTTACATTTTGAATCAAAATATTGACGTATTTTATTGCAGTCGGAACAATGTGATTTATAGCTAAATCTCCTAAAACACGAGATTCTATTTGTATTTTTTTTGTATATTTTTCGGCTAAAACATCATATCTTGCATGTAATTCTCTTTCAGACAATACTTTATTATTATCAAATAATTTAATTGATTTTTGCGAAATATAAGCTTCAATTGCATCAGGAACATTAATGATATTTGTCAAACCTCTTGATTGAGCTTCATTTAACCATTCAACACCGTAACCGTTTCCTTCAAATCTGATTTTTTTAGATTCTATAACACAATCTTTTAACACCTGAAGAATAGCTTCTTCATTTTCAATACCCGAGTTTACTTTTTCCGAAACTTTATTCACAAAATCCTTTAACTGTTCAGCCACAGCCGTATTTAAAACCAGCATAGGTGATGCACAATTTGATGTTGAACCCACCGCTCTGAATTCAAATCTATTGCCAGTAAAAGCAAAAGGAGAAGTTCTGTTTCGGTCGGTATTATCAAGTAAAATTTCGGGAATACTTTCAATATCAAGTTTTAACTTGATTTTTTTATCCACACCTAAATCCTTAACGTCGCTCTTTTCAATTAAATCAAGCATTTGACTGATTTTTGTTCCCAAAAAAACAGACATTATTGCAGGAGGAGCTTCATTTGCACCTAAACGATGTTCATTACCTGCAGATGAGATACTTGCACGTAATAAATCGGCATAATCATGAACTGCTTTTACGGTATTTATAAGAAATGTTAAAAACCGGAGATTAGAAGAATGATCATTTCCGGGAGATAACAAATTTATTCCGGTATCAGTAGCCATCGACCAATTATTGTGTTTTCCTGAACCATTTACACTTTTAAAAGGTTTTTCGTGTAGCAATACTCTGAAATTGTGATGTCTGGCAATTCTAACCATAATATCCATTAAAAGTTGGTTATGGTCAACTGCAAGATTTACCTCTTCAAAAATAGGAGCACATTCAAACTGGTTGGGTGCCACTTCATTATGTCTTGTTTTAATTGGAATACCCAATTTATGTGCTTCTATTTCCAATTCGTGCATATAAGCAGAAACTCGTTCGGGAATAGAACCAAAATAATGGTCATCAAGCTGTTGGTCTTTTGCCGATGAATGTCCCATTAAAGTTCTGTCTGTCAATGCTAAATCAGGTCTTGCCTGATAAAGAGCTTCGTCAATTAAAAAATATTCCTGCTCCCAACCTAACGTCGCAAAAACTTTATTTATATTGTTATCAAATAACTTACAAACTTTAGTTGCAGCTTTATTTAAAGCAAAAGTTGAACGTAAAAGAGGAGTTTTATAATCAAGTGCTTCGCCGGTATATGAAATAAATATTGTTGGAATACATAATGTTTTATCAATAATAAAAGCTGGCGATGATGGATCCCAAGCAGTATAACCTCTTGCTTCAAAAGTATTTCTAATACCTCCACTCGGAAAACTAGATGCATCTGGTTCTTGTTGTGCAAGTTTATCACCATCAAATCTTTCGAGAGCTATTCCGGCTTTATCCAGTTCAAAAAAAGCATCATGTTTTTCAGCTGAAGCATCAGTCAATGGATGAAACCAATGCGTATAATGAGTTGCACCTCTGGTTATTGCCCATTCTTTCATTGCATTTGAAACCTGTGATGCAATTTTTCTGTCAATACTTTTTCGTTCTTCAATAGCCTTTTCTACACTTGAATACGCTTCTTTAGACAAATGTTTTTGCATTTTTTGTTTATCAAAAACATTACTACCAAAATATTCAGAAATTTTTTGGTCAGGAAATTTAATTTTTATCGGTTTTCGTTTTAAAACCTGCTCAAGTGCAGAAAATCTAAGTATAGTCATATTATTTTAGGTTTTGTTTGATTTGCAAATGCAAAATAAGTAAAAAATACAATTATCTTAAACAAAAAAATAGTTTTTTTAAATTCACAATCAAATTAAATTTTTAAATTATAACGAAATATTTTGAAGACAAACATTAAAACAAAAGTGATTTAAATAATAATTTCAGAATCATATAATGCAATTCTATAAAATATAAATCTATATAAATAATTATTTTTATGGTACTTATGCAAGAAATGGAAACATAAATATTTAATTATGCTTAAATAATAATTTTAATAAATATTTTTTTTACGAAAATTATTTGCACAATATATTTTTTTTATATCTTTGCACCGCCAAAAGCAAAAAAATACTGACCAATGGTGTAATGGTAACACAGCAGATTTTGGTTCTGTCGTTCTTGGTTCGAGTCCAGGTTGGTCAGCATAAAAAACAGCTCCTTAAATAATTAGGAGCTTTTTTTTTGCTGCAAAGTGAGTATTCAATTTTATATTTTTTTTCATTAAAATGATAAAAACTTTCAAATTTAATAATAAAACCGTTAGATATTCAGACCAGGCAAAAGGAAATGTTGTTGTACTACTTCATGGTTTTTTAGAATCTTTAGATATATTCGATAATTTTGCAAAAAAACTTGCTGAAGAATTCAGAGTAATATGTATTGATTTACCAGGACATGGAAAGACAGAAGTTTTTGAACAACCTCATTCAATGGAATTTATGTCCGATATTGTTTATGAAGTTTTGAAAGAAACATTTGTAGAAAAATGTACAATTATTGGTCATTCGATGGGAGGATATGTTACTCTGTCATTTGCAGAAAAATATCCGGAAAAACTAAATGGATTTTCACTTTTTAATTCAACTCCATCAGCTGACAATGAACTTAAAAGAACAGCTAGAAACTTAACAATTGAAGACATAAAAAATGGCAAAAAAATACAAATTTGCAAAGAACACGCATCAAAAACTTTTGCAAACGAAAATGTAGGAAAATTTATACAGGAAATTGGATTTGCAAAAATTATAGCACTAAATACTCCGGAAAAAGGAATTATAGCAGCACTTGAAGGAATGAAAAACCGAAAAGATTTTAGTAATATACTTGAAAACACCGATTTACCATTCTTATATGTTTTAGGAATGAAAGATAATTTTATACCATCAAACATACTTTCGTTGTTGAAATTACCAAAAAAATCACAAATATTAATACTCGAAAACTCAGGTCATCAAGGATATATCGAAGAAACTGAAAAATCGGTTGAAGCAGTTGTGAGTTTTGTAAATTATTGCAATAGCTTATAATTTTTAATTTTTTTTCTGAATAATCTTTAAACTTCTTTCAATTTCAACTTTTATTCTATTATTATTATTTTTCAATAATTCAGAATTTAAAAAACTTACACTTGATGGAAAAGCACACATCGCTCTAATTATTTTCCATTTAATCAAATCATTGACTTTCATTTTTTCATAGCAATCCAATAAATTGATTTTGCATATTTCCGTTTTATTATAAAAACTTATAAAACCAATACAATCAATAGCTTCACTAATTATTTTTTCAATTTCAGATGTCAGTGTTTCGCAAAGTTTGGGTAAAGCAATTTCACCCAATCTTATAAGTGTCCTTGCACAAATATCTCGAGGAAGAGGATAACTTTTCTTCATAAAATCCTTATTAGGAATATCTTTGTACTGATTATTTCCTATTTTTCCTAATCTTGATATAATGCTCGGAATAGCAATTTCGCCGAGTAAAACCAATGAATTGCAAATTTCAATTTTTGTGTAAAGTTTTCGTTCTATTTCCAAAGCAAAACAAAGCAACTCTGAGGTTTCGGCATTTTTGAAAACAGAAAGAAATCTAGCAGATTTAGTTCGTTCAGTTGCCAATTTACTTTTCAATAATATTTTCAATTCTTCAAAAGAATTTTCATTATATAAATATTCAACATTTGTAGAAATAAAACCTCTGTTTTCTAAATCATTAATTGAACTTTTGTATAATTTTCCTTTATTCATTATTTTCACTTCAGTAATTTCAGATAAAAATAAAATATTTTTTTTAAAATTCTTACATTAATTGAAAATCAATTCAATTAAAATATTTATTTTTGCAATTATTTTTTTTAACAAAAAAAGACTAATCAATTAATTTATAAATAATTAGTTTAGTGTATTTACAATTAGGATAAACTAAACAAAAAATCATTTAAAAACTCTTTTTTAATTTCAATAAAGAATATTAATTTTGCACCAAAAGTACTAAATATTTTTAAAATCAATATTTATCTATTTCAATAATAAGTAAAAAAGGTTTAAACAGATTAAAATTTTAGCTAAGAAATGATTAAAATATATTTGAACGATAGAATAATATACCTTACTGATATTCACCGACCTGAATATGCAAATTATACTAAAAGAAATGAGTTGGCTGAATCAGTAAAAAAATTCATAGAATCTGAACATCCTGAATTATACTTATATAACGAAAGTTTAAACGAACTCTATCAGAATTTAAAATCATGTTTCAAATATATTGAAGCAGCAGGTGGACTTGTAAAAAATAGCTTTGATAAAGTATTAATAATAAATAGATACGATAAATGGGATTTACCAAAAGGTAAAGTTGAACAAGGCGAAAGTTATCAAGAAGCCGCTGTAAGAGAAGTAACTGAGGAATGCGGAATAAGTAAACCATTTATAGTAAAACAATTACCTTCGACATTTCATGTTTACGAAAACGATTCTAGAACATATTTAAAAAGAACTTACTGGTTTGAAATGCTTTACAGAGGAAACGAAGATTTAGTTCCAAATAAATCAGAAGGAATAACAGAAGCACGCTGGTTACCAAGACATGAAGTAGATAAGGTAAGAAAAAAAACATTTAAAAGTTTAATGGATATTTGGGATTTAGTATAAAACATACAATATAATTTCATTTCAATTAAAATATATTCTTTTTTTGTAAATAAGAAAAAATAATTTTTTTAAAATTTGTTTATAACTTTTTAATTTGTAAATTTGCAAACCTTTTAAAAAAAATTATGAGAGGCTTCTTAAGAGATAACAAATAAAATATCAAAAAGTTACCGCCTCCTTAACCATTTAATTATATAAAAAAATGTACGTAATAGTAGAAATCGCAGGACAACAATTTAAGGTTGAAAAAGAAAGAAAAATCTTTGTTCATCGTTTGCCAAATGCTGAAGGCGAGCAAATTGACTTCGACAAAGTAATGTTAGTTGACAATGAAGATACAATTGCAGTAGGAACACCTTATCTAAAAGGAGCAAAAGTATCGGCAAAAGTATTAAACCACGTAAAAGGTGATAAAGTATTCGTTTTCAAGAAAAAAAGAAGAAAAGGATACATAAAATTCAATGGACATCGTCAATATTTTTCACAAATATTAATTGAAAATATTGAATTAGGAAAATAAGTCATAATAAACGAAATTATTAATTTTCAAAAATATTAATTACCATGGCACACAAAAAAGGAGCCGGTAGTTCACGTAACGGACGCGAATCGCATAGTAAACGATTAGGAGTAAAAAAGTTTGGTGGACAATATGTTAAAGCCGGTAATATTGTAGTAAGACAAAGAGGAACAGTACATCACGCAGGAGTCAACATTGGAATGGGTAAAGACCATACTTTGTATGCTTTAATTGAAGGGACTGTAGAATTTAAAAAGAAAAAAGACAATAGGTCTTATGTTTCGATTTTACCTATCGTAGAACAAGAATAGTAATATGAATGCCTTTTTGCATTCTCAATAACAATCAAACTCCTAAAATATACTCTGTAAAAGTATAATTAGGAGTTTTTTATTTCATAACTTTAAAATACAGAAAAATGTTATCTATAAAAAATATTCTTCAAAATCCTCAGGAGATAATTGATAGACTTTCAATTAGAAATATTGATGCAACCGAAAAAATTGGAAAAATATTAAAATTAGACGAACAAAAGCGTGATACACAAACACAACTTGATAATTTGAAAGCAGAAGCCAATTCTTTAGCAAAGGAAATTGGTATTTTAATGAAAAACAAGCAAGTAGAAGAAGCCGAAAAAGCAAAACAGAAAACTTTTGAAATTAAAGAATCTACCGTTTCATTAACAGAAAAATACGAACAATTAGAAAAAGAATTAACTGAAATTTTAGTTAGTTTGCCTAATACTCCAAGTTTTACAGTTCCGAAGGGAAAAGGAGCAGATGATAATGTTGAAGTAAAAAGTGGTGGTGAAATCCCAAAGTTTGATTTTACACCAGTTCCACACTGGGAACTAATAAAAAAATACAATATCATTGATTTTGAACTTGGAACAAAACTTACTGGAGCTGGATTTCCCGTTTATCTGGGTAAGGGTGCAAAATTACAGAGAGCATTAATTAACTTCTTTTTAGACCAAGGAGAAAAAGCAGGTTATAGAGAAGTACAGCCTCCTATAGTTGTAAACAAAGCTTCAGGTTACGGAACAGGTCAGTTACCTGATAAAGACGACCAAATGTACTATGTTTCGCTAGACGAATTTTATTTAATTCCAACGGCTGAAGTTCCGGTTACAAATATTTACAGAGATGTAATTGTTGAAGAAGAAGATTTTCCGATTAAAAATATGGCTTATACTCCATGTTTCAGACGAGAAGCAGGTTCTTACGGAAAAGATGTTAAAGGATTGAATCGCTTACATCAGTTTGATAAAGTTGAAATAGTTCAGCTTCAGCACCCTGACAAATCTTACGAAACTTTAGACGAAATGGTTAACCATGTTGAAAATTTGGTGAAAAGTTTAGGTTTACCATACAGAATATTAAGACTTTGTGGTGGAGACATGGGATTTACATCAGCATTGACTTATGATTTTGAGGTTTACTCTGCAGCTCAAGAACGTTGGCTGGAAGTTAGCTCTGTTTCAAATTTTGAAGATTTTCAGGCTAATCGACTAAAACTTAGATTTAAATCAAAAGAGCAGAAGAAAACTCAATTAGCTCATACTTTGAATGGTAGTGCGTTAGCTCTACCTAGAATTATGGCTGCACTTTTAGAAAACAATCAAACCAACGAAGGAATTATTATTCCTGAATGTCTTCGAAAATATACAGGATTTGATATAATTTCATAAATAACAAAAAAAGACTTTCATATTTCCGAAATAAGAAAGTCTTTTATCCCTTTTAATTAAATATTTACAATGACAAATATGTTTCAATTTTGTAAGACTTTATTTTTTAAACAAAAAATTATAAATTAATGATTATATTTTTTCTTATAAAAGAAAGTTTTATCTACGCTATTAATTCATTAATAGTTAATAAACTACGAACATTCTTGTCGTTACTTGGAATTACAATTGGAATTTTTGCAATAATTTCGGTTTTTACTGTAATAGATTCTCTTGAAGATAATATTCGCGAAAGTATTTCAACATTAGGCGATAACGTTGCTTATGTTGACAAATGGCCTTGGGAATTTTCTAGCGATTTCAAGTGGTGGGAATATATTAAACGTCCTAATCCTAAGCTCGAAGAAGCAGCTCAGATTATGGAATTATCAAAAAACGCTTACGCAGCAGCTTTCGTGCTAAATTTTTCAAAAGTTGTTCAGTATAACGATAACTATTCCAGTGATTTAAATTTAGTCGCCGCTTCTTCTGGATACGAAGATATTGTTTCTTTTGATATTGTAAATGGTCGTTATTTTACTCTTTTTGAAAACGAAAGTGGTCGAAATTTAGCTGTTATTGGATACGAAGTAGCAAAAACTTTGTTTACTGGTATTTATCCTGTTGGAGAAGAATTTAAAATTGATGGAAAAAGATTCACTGTTATTGGTGTTTTTAAAAAAGAAGGTGAAGATTTATTTGAACAAAGTCATGATAATCAAATTTTTATTCCGGTTGCTGCAGCAAATAATATCATCGACCTCGATTTAGATAATGTAAATCCATCTATAATGGTAAAAGCAAAAGATGGAATAACAGTTGAAGAACTAATTGACGAGCTACAGGGTGTAATGAGAACTATTCGCAGATTGAAACCGCTTGAAGATGATGATTTTTCGTTAAACAAAGCCAGTTTAATAGCCGAAGGTTTTAAACCTATTTTTGCAATTATTGATATTGCCGGAATTATTATCGGAGGCTTTTCAATTTTAGTAGGCGGATTTGGAATTGCAAATATTATGTTTGTTTCGGTAAAAGAACAAACTAAATTAATTGGTATCCAGAAAGCTATAGGTGCTCGAAGATTTTTTATCTTATTCCAGTTTTTATTTGAAGCCGTAATATTATCGTTAATTGGAGGTATTTTAGGTTTATTTCTAATTTTTATGTTGACACTGCTTGTAAATCAAGTTTCAGATTTTCACATAGTTCTAAGTCTGAAAAATATAATTATTGGTGTATTTATTTCGGTAATAATTGGAATTGTTTCGGGAATAATTCCAGCAGTAAAAGCATCAAAATTAAGTCCGGTTGTGGCTATTAACACTGTATAATCAAGCAGAGTAATAAAAATCACAAAATGTTAAAATTTGAAAATTAGATAGTTTGAAAATATCTAATTAGAGTCCATCCATAAACTCGGAAAATATATTTTTCGAGTTTTGATTTTTTTCAATTTTTCAAATTTTTCA
>Ga0316608_1000441_pt1 | contig 19916 bp, 12 predicted proteins | sample MIS2016152B_MG_FD_207673 | JGI IMG/M metagenome (GOLD analysis project Ga0316608, IMG submission 207673) | Microbial mat bacterial communities from Middle Island sinkhole, Lake Huron, Michigan, United States - MIS.2016.152B | ecosystem: Environmental > Aquatic > Freshwater > Lake > Sediment...
GAGTGCGTATTTCGTGGCTCATATTTGCTAAAAACCGTCCTTTGGCATCATTTGCTTTATCAGCTTCGGCTTTGGCGAATTTTAGCTCTAGCTCCATTGCTTTTAACATATCCACATCGGTACTTACACCAAAAATATGGCATGGAAGTCCATCAGAAGACCAATCCATTACTTTACCGCGCGTTAAAACCCATTTGTATTCGCCATCGAATTTCCTTAAACGCTCTTCCACTTCATAGTATTCTGTTTCTCCATAAATGTGGTTCATTAGCATCCTTTCGGATGTTGCATTATCATCAGGGTGCCTCAGGTTTTGCCATTTTTTGATAATGGTTTTATATTCGGGTGGGTAGCCTAACATTTCAAAGGTTGATTCGGTAAAAAGAACCTGTTTGTTGCTATAGTCCCATTCCCATAAGCCATTTTTACCGCCTTTAATAGCAATTTGCAGGCGGGCCTCGCTTTGCTGAATTTGTTCTGCCGCCTCTTTTTGTTCAGTAATATCTCGGTATTGCCAAAAATGGCCAATATTATTTCCATGCAATATAAGCGAAACATAATCTCTTTCGAAAGTTCTTCCGTTTTCGAGTTCAATGAGCTCGCGGGTTACAATTTGTTTATTTTGAATTATATAATTTATTCGTTCAATAAAGCTATTGGTGGTTTTTGAGCGAAAACTCAATGACTCGAAAAACATATTAGAATCAAGTCCGATAAAGATTTCAGGTGAACCTGGAATTTGGAACATCTGACAAAAGAGTTGATTAATAATCACAATTTTTCTTTCACTATCTTCAACCAAGACCCCCGATTGAATATTGGTAATTATAGTTTTTAAGCGGGTCGATGTGAATTCGAGCTCCTTTTTTGCTTTTATGAGATCGGTTATATCTCTAGTTGTTGCGGTAATCTCAATAATAATTCCGTTTTGGATGTTTAACTGAAGGTTTTGTCCAACCCACATCTCTTTCCCCGATTTGGAAATTATCGGAAATTCGAGGTAAGTTGTAGGTATTAGATTACTAAGTTGATTTTTATAAAAACCCATAACCGATTCCTGAAAATCGGGGGCAATAAGATCGAGATATCTTCTGCCAATTAATTCATTTTCGCTGTATCCTAATAGTTTAATTGCAGTAGGATTAACATATGTGAAAATACCTCCAAAATTGGTTTTAAAAATTATTTCGTTTGCATTTTCAACCAATTGTCGGTATTTTTTCTCACTATCAGCAAGTTGTTGTTGCCAATTAGTTTTTTCGGTAATGTCGATTAAAAACCCTACGGTACCAATTATTAATTTAGATTTATCGAAAACCGGCATAATGGTTTGTTCAAATACCATTAGTCTTTCCCCAATTTCTTCTCTAATTTGTTTGGTAAATTTATTGCCGGAGGATAATACATTTTGGTCATCTTCAAATAATTGATCTGCATGGTTTGTTGGAAACAAATCCCTAGGTGATTTTCCGATAATCTGATTGTACTCCAATCCAATATCTGACCTGAACACTTCGTTAATTGCAAGGTATTGACCTTTCGAGTTTTTTAGCCAGGCCATAAAGGGAAGGTTATCCAATAGTGCCCTAAACCTGATTTGAGTTTCTTTGAGTTTCTCCTCGGCTTTTTTTCGTTGGGTTATATCCGTTATAACTGAAACGATGCATTGCTCATTGTTTAGGACAATCAAATCCATTGATGCAATTGCCCTCAATGGTTCGCCGTTTCGGTTAACAAAAGTAAGCTCCAGGTTTCTGATCTTCCCAACTTTTGTTATTTCTTCTTCAATAAATTTCCGATTGTCAAAATCGTTATATAGATGAAGTTGTTTTACTGTTTTCCCAATAACTTCTTCGCGCTTGAAGCCTGTCGTTTTACAAAAACTTTCGTTTACTTCGAGATATCTTCCATCTTTAAGTGTCGAAATAGACATAATTGAAGCATTTAACCCAAATGCTTTTTGGTATTTCTCTTCATTTTCAAGGAGTCTCTTTTCCAACAATCTTTTTTGGTGTTGGGTATAAATTAATTGGGTTACTTTTTGGATTATTTGAATGAGCTCGTTATGAAAATCGGGAGACGATTTTAAAATAAAATCCAAAGCCCCGTTACGCATCGCTTTTATTACCAATTGAATATCTTCGTTTGCCGTAACAAAAACGATAGGAGTATTATTATTCTTTTTTCTTAAATTTTGAATAATCTCAATTCCACTTAAGGTAGGAAGTGTATTGTCGAGTAATACAATGTCGATTTCGGAATGGTTTGAAATATAATGGAATGCCTCAAGACCATCATTAATTATCTTGACTTTATAAATTTCTTTAGGTAAAAGACTTACAATATAATTTGCCTGACTTTCATCATCTTCTACCAGAACAATATTTAATGCCGAGTCGAATTGCATATAATCATTTTTCTTATACTAAAGATTTGCAATTTCGGTGTTTAACTGATCGTAAACATCGTCAATAATTGCGCTAAACAACTCGATTAAATCGTCAAGAGTCCCTTCGCGGTTATTTTCTTTTGCATGGGTTTCGATGTCGCGAATTACTTGTGTTAAGGAGCTTATTTCGAGCATGTCGATAGATGGCTTTAACTTATGGGCCAGTTCGCCAACCATTTTATAGTTACCAGACGTGTATGCTTCTAAAAGTTCGGTCCATACCGGAGGAGTGGTAGAAAGAAATAACTCAATAATTTGTTTAATACTATCGGGTTGCTCACCAAACATCTTTTTTAAGCTATCAAGATTATATAGTGCTTTTGGTTCCATAGGTTTATTTGAGTTTGGTAGTGAAATATCATTTTCTGGTAACTTAACATAAAGAAGTATTTTTTGGAGCAGTTCTTCCGGTTCAAAAGGTTTTGTGATATAGTCGTTCATTCCTGCTTTTAGCGCCAGGTTACGATCGTTTTTTAATGCAGCAGCAGTTAATGCGATTATTGGAATATCGAGATTTAATTTGTGACGAATTATTCGTGTAGCTTTTATGCCTCCCATTTCTGGCATTTGTTTATCCATTAAAACAATGTCATATTTTTTATTTTTAAGCATTTCGACTGCTATTGCGCCATTATCGGCAAAGTCTGGTTCAATATTCCAGTTTCGAAATACCGACTTAATATAGAGTTGATTTATTTTATGGTCTTCGGCAACTAACACCATAATACCCGAAATATCAATGGTTTTGGACGTTGTCTCTATATCTTCCTGAATCTTTTGTGGGTTCCCAATTTTCAGAGGAATAGTAAAGTAAAAGTTTGAACCTTCTCCTTTTTCACTCTCAAGTTCAATACGGCCTCCCATCAGTTCTACCAGCTGTTTGCTAATAGCAAGGCCTAAGCCTGTACCTCCATACTTTCGGCTAACACTATCATCTTCCTGCGTAAATAGTTGAAATATTTTTTTCTGATTGTCTTTGTCAATGCCTATTCCAGTATCAATCACCGAAAATTTGATATGATTTATCTGTTCCACTTGTTGTTGCAATTCGGCTCTAATTTCTACATAGCCATTATGTGTAAATTTTATTGCATTTCCAGTTAGGTTAATAATAATCTGATTTATACGGACAGAATCTCCCAGTAAAACTGGAGCTATTTCCTTATCAAAAAAAAATCTCAGGTCAATTGCTTTTTCGTTCGCCATGTTGTGAAGCGATTTCACAGCATTTAAAATTAATTTTTCCAGTTGAAAGTCAATTTGTGAGAGCATAAGCTTGCCTTCGCTTATTTTTGAAAAGTCGAGAATATCATTGATAATTACCAGAAGGTTTTCAGCCGACATCGTAATAGCTTCCAGGTATTCTTTTTGGCTGGGATCGAGTTGTGTGTTTTTTAAAAGCCTACCCATTCCTAAAATACCAGTCATGGGGGTACGTATTTCATGGCTCATATTTGCCAGAAACCGACTTTTCGAAATATTGGCCATTTCAGCTGAGCTTTTTGCTGTTTTCAGCTCATGCTCCATATTTTTTATTTTGTTGATATCTGTATTCACTCCTAAAATTCGAAGAGGATGGTAGTTGTTTGTATGTTCTGTTACTTTCCCCCGCGTCAGAATCCATTTGTATTGGCCCGTTATTGTTTTAAACCGACGTTCGGTTTCGTAATATTCGGTATGCCCGTTAAGATGAGCTTCTAATCTGTTTTTTGATATTTGTCTGTCTTCGGGATGTATAAGTTTTTCCCATTCTTCAATAGTCGATTTTTCGGTATAATTTGAGTAGCCCAACATCTCATACATCGATCGGGAACAATAAAATTCTCCTGTAACATAATTCCAGTCCCACAAACCATTATTGCCCCCCTTTAATGCGATCTCCAATTGTTTTTCGGATATCCTTACATGGCTCATATCCTTGCTAATTCCTAAAATTACATTTTGATTATTCCAAACACTACGGTTAATCCGTGTTTCGACCTGAACTTTGACTCCGCTCTTTGTAAATAGGGGAATAAACAAAGTTTTAAGGTTTCCAAGAAACATATCTTTAACTTGTTCGGCAATCTCGTTTTTATTACCCGGAGGATAAATAAAAGAAATATGCTGGTTTTGAAGTTCGTCTTCCGAAAAGTCCAACAAATTTATTAAAGAATTGTTAACTAATATAATATATCCATTCGGATCGATTAAATATAATAAATCGTCAATTTCGTTTAACAGGTTTTTGAAGTTTTCATCTCCCTGTTTTATTCTTCTTTCAAAATCAATTTTTTGTTTTCTTTTTACCTGAAGGTCTAATACTTTTTCTATTACTTGAATTAAATCATCGTTAAAAGTTGGAGAAGTTTTTATAATAAAATCGAGAGCTCCTTCGCGCATCGCCTCAATTACCGTATTAATGTTTGCATCTGCCGACACAAAAATAATGGCATGTTGGGCATTGTTTCGTTTTAAATTTCGAATAATCTCAACACCGCTCATAGAAGGTAAATGGTTATCCATAATTACAATGTCGGGTTCGAAATGGCTAAGAAGGTAGTTGTAGGCTGCATTGCCATCTACGATATGCTTAATCCGGTAACGATCGGATATTAAAATATGTTTCATATACCCTGCCTGGGAACTATCGTCTTCAACCAGTAGAATATTTACTTTTCCTTGTTCCATTTATTATCTGGTAACTGATTTAATTGATCCCTGTATTCATATTAACATTTGGGTATTAATGTGGTTTTATATTATTCGTCAAATTACAAAACCCTTAAGAAGTAATTTTCATATGTAACTAATAAACGCTGCATAAATATCAACTTATGAAAAAAAGATCGGGCAGAAATCCTGGTGATTATTTATCGATTTAATAACTGTAGGACAGATTTTAATAAATTCCAGAAGTCGTCCTTATTAAAAATACAAATAATTTGTGACTTACATAAAGAAACAGCAAAGGTATTTTACCCGATAATTTAGAACATCGAATTTTTAAAGGTAGATCGTACTATTGGAAGTATATTTTCAGAGGCTAAACTTTTTAAATGATCCTGAAAAAGTCATTTAAATCTTGCCAGAGTATTGATTTTATGATTGAAGGAAATACTCTCTTACTAATTTAATTCAATTCCATTTAACGCAATAATTTAACCTTTAATACTTTGGCGGTGTTTTGCGTTACCTTAAACCGGTTATCAATCCGTTTACCAACAATCCATGCAATTCGACCAGCTGATTCAATTACCCAGGTATTTTCTTTTTCGGGAATAGATAGTTTCAGATCGACAAAAAAATCGCTTGCCTTTTTAAATCCGGTCATTCCTAAGGGAGAAAAATAATCGCCCTGTTTCCATAAACGGAGTAATAGAGGCCACTCCAATAAATTAAAATCCAGCATTGCCACTGCAGGCGATTTATCAATTATTAAGTCAGAATGGCAATCAAGTACTTCAAAACTCAATGGAATAGGCAGTTTATCTTGTATTTTTTCATACTCCAAGTAGAAAATGTGATGTTCAATTTCGTCTAATGGAGCTATAATTAAACTATTTCGATCTTTGACTAACCGATGGGTTGGACTTAAAAATATTTTACCGGGTTGGCCGTCCAAAGCATTTGTGATTTCATGACAAATATCGCGGTTAAACTGGTACGATTTGAGAATTTCCCACAGTAAGGTGGTAATTTCCGGAAAAGTTTTTAGTTGGTTAATGTCAATAAATAAAGTATTATTTTCGTGTTTTGTAACGCAGGGAATTATTTGCTGAATAGCATGATCGTAAACTCCATTGCTACTATTTAAATTTGCTATGGTTGTCTGAGCCGATTTTCGAAAAGTTGGATTGCTTTCTTCCAACAATGGGATAACACGGTGTCGGATAAAATTGCGTAAGTATTTATCTGAAATATTGCTGGAATCTTCCCGATAAAGCACCCCTTTCTTACGTGCATATGCTTCAATTTCTTTTCTGGATACAAATAAAAGCGGACGTATTATTTGCCCCATTTTTGGTTTAATTCCGGTAAGCCCTTCCAACCCACATCCCCGCGATAAGTTAATAAAAAATGTTTCGATGGAATCGTCCGAATTATGAGCTGTTGAAATATAATCGTAATGATGCAGTTTTCGGATATTCTCGAACCATGTGTACCGGAGTTCCCTTGCCGCCATTTGAATCGAAAGCTTGTTTTCCTCGGCATACAAAGTGGTGTCAAAACGAATAGTAAAATGGGGCACACCAAGAATTTCGACAGACGTTTTTACAAACGCAGCATCTTCATCCGACTCATTTCCCCGAAGCTGAAAATTGCAATGTGCTACTGCAAATTTGACCTCCAATTGCTTGAATAAATGCAACATCACCATGGAATCAATGCCTCCGCTTACGGTTAATAAAATTCTATTATCGGTAGCGAATAGTTTATTTGATTTGATATATTCTTTAAGTAAATCAAGCATCGTTTTTAAGGAATCTATTGCATGAACTATTTAATGAAGTAGCTGCTTTTTGATTTGATAAAAATAAAAAAGGTTGACCGTATGAGGATCAACCTTTAACCATTTGTTATTAACAATTTTACTTTTTTGAGAGATAATCTGCAATTCCTTCCTGAGTTGCTTTTAGGCCTTTATCACCTTTGTGCCAGTCGGCAGGGCAAACTTCTCCGTTTTCTTCAAAGAACTGAAGGGCATCAACAACGCGAATAGCTTCCTCAATGCTGCGGCCAATTGGTAGATCGTTCACTACCTGGTGGCGAACAACACCTTGTTTATCGATCAAAAACAATCCGCGATATGCAAGCGGAGTTCCTGTGAAAGTAGCCTGACCTTCTTCGTTATAGTCGTAAGAACCAGCCAATACATCATAGTTCTCTGAGATTGTTTTAGAAATGTCTGCAACAAGCGGATATTTTACTCCTTTAATACCACCGTCTTTTCTTTCAGTTGTTAACCACTTCCAATGTGCAAATTCTGAGTCTACAGAACATCCTACAACAGCCACGTTTCTTTTTTCAAATTCGGCTATTTTTTCCTGAAATGCAATGATTTCAGTTGGACAAACAAATGTAAAATCTGCGGGATAAAAATAAAAAATAACATACTTTTTGCCCAAATACTGATCTAGGGAGAAGTTTTCTACTATTTCACCGCCATTAACAACTGCTGTGGCTTTAAATGATGGGGCTTTTTTTCCTACTAAAACTGCCATTTTTACTAAATTTATAAAGTTATATCTCTAATACAAATAATATTTCTGTTTTGTTCAATGTTTATCTAAAAAAATGAATCTAAACTGATTGGAAGTTTAACAAACGACCATATTAAATAACTTTTTAATCTTGTTGTTCATAAATGAACTGTTCCTTCTTCTCCAAAATACTGTCAGAATTAAAATACTTAATTTCACTTAAAACATTTCGGGAGAAAATGTATTCAATTCGCTGCACGATTTTCCCTTCTTTATCAAAATGAATTTCACGGGTCAATTTTTTGTCATTGTATTGGTAAGCAATATGCCTGGTAACATCGCCTTTGGTGTTAAATTCTATAATTTCTATTAAATCGCCCGATTTATCATATCTCAATTCTGACGATTTGTAATTTAGTTCTTTTTTTCCTTTTTTAATGGTTAACCAGGTAGTTTTAGTTTTTAGATTCAGCTCCCTTATTTCTTTCGGCTTTTGAGCTGAAAGGGATACTAGCGAAAAACAAAAAAAGGTGAGAAGCAATAGACTCTTCATGATTACGATTTTATTTCAAATTTAATGGTTTTTTGGAATTCTGGATAATACAGTTGTATTTTATAAAGCAATTGTCTATTTTCGGAAAAGTTGCAACTGATAGTCTCAACGGTTGTTTATGTTAATATCATCTATGATAAAAGAATTTATGGACAAAAAATATAAATGTATTGTTTGTGGTTTTATATACGACCCCGTAGAAGGGGATCCAGATAGTGGAATAGCCCCGGGAACTAAATTTGAAGACATCCCCGACGATTGGAGATGTCCCGTTTGTGGAATTGGAAAAAGTGATTTTGAACTACTAGACGAATAGGACGGTATGTGTTTATAAGTTAGTAAAATACAGTATACTATGTATTGTATGATTTTTTGCTACTCGTAAGTATTTCCTTTTTTACTTTTCAGGTACATTTTTTAATATTTCCAGAAGGAACATCCAGAACTTTTCAACTGATTGGATATGTAAACGTTCATCTGGAGAATGTGCCCCTTTTATGGTTGGCCCAAAAGAAATCATATCCAGGCTTGGGTATTTCTCAAGAAATAATCCACATTCCAATCCTGCATGTATAGCCTTTACTTTGGGAGCAACTTTAAATAGGGAAGTATAAGCTGCCACAGCCTTTTGGAGAATTTCCGACTTTGTGTTAGGTTTCCATCCGGGATAACCATTGCCTTGTTTTATATCCGCTTTATAATTTAAGAATACCTGAGCAACTTTCGAAGCAATCATTTTCTTTTCAGCTTCAACTGAGCTGCGCTGACTGGTTGCTATTGTTATTTTATTGTCATCGGTAAATTTAATAGATGCCAGATTTGTAGACGTTTCAACAAGATTCTCCATTTCTTTGCTCCAGGCAATTATTCCGTGTGGACATTCTACTAATGAGAGGAGTAACGCTTTTTGCAAAGATTCTTCCAGCACTGTATCGGGAACAGATATTTCTTCGATTTGAAATTTTATATCGGGTTCGTTTTCACTATAATGCTTAACCAATGTAGGAACAAGCAGATTGAACCACTCTATAAATTCCGGTTTACTTTCTTTGGGTATAACAATGCTGGCAAATGCTTCCCTGGGAATAGCATTTCGAAGATTTCCTCCTTCAAATCGGTTAATTCGAATATTAAATTTTGAAATCCCTTCGTATAAAAGCTCGGATAATATCTTAATTGAATTTCCTCGTTTTTTCTCGATATCGTCGCCCGAATGCCCACCTAAAAGTCCCGTTGTGCTTAATAAAAAAGCTGAATAGCTCGAGGGTGTATCAATATAATACGTTTTTAAATGAAAGCTGGCCGTTGTATCCGTCCCTCCGGCACAGCCAATAAATATTTCGCCTTCATCTTCCGAATCGAGATTTAACAATATACTGCCGGTTATAAATTTTGGCCTCATTTCAAAGGCTCCGGTAAGTCCGGTTTCTTCATCAACTGTAAACAGGCATTCAAGGGGCCCGTGTTGGATCGTTTTATCGGATAATACCGCCAGCATGGCTGCAATTCCTATCCCATCATCAGCTCCCAGAGTTGTTCCGTGGGCTTTTACCCATTCGCCATCCGAGTAATATTCTATTTTATCTTTCAGGAAATTAAAAACTGTAGATGAGTTTTTTTCACAAACCATATCTACATGGGCTTGCAAAATAATTTTCTTTTTATTTTCGAAGCCTTTCGAAGCTCTTTTCAGGATGATTAAATTTCCTACATAATCGCGTTTTACATGCAATCCCAGTGATAATCCAAACTCTACCAAATAACGAATAATCCGGTCTTCGTGCTTCGAAGGACGGGGAATTGATGTTATCAGATCGAAATACTTCCAAACCAATGCTGGTTCACCGTTGATTGTTTTCTCCATATATATTTGAAATAGTAATATGCAATTTAAGCGTTTTTTTATACGCTTTTCCTATTTTTAGGTTTTATTCTAAAGATAACAAAATGATTGATATTTACCGAATGGCGTTGAAGGCATCCGTTTTAGCAGGTATGGAAATAATGAAGGTTTATGAACAACACGACTTTAGTATTGAAATAAAACCGGATAACAGTCCGGTAACTCAAGCTGATCGGCGGTCTTCGCAAATAATAACTCATTTATTAGCCCAGTTTTCTATACCGATAATTGACGAAGAAATTGATTGTCCCGATTATTTTAACCGAAAACAATGGGAACAATTGTGGCTGGTCGATCCAATGGATGGTACCAAAGAGTTTATTTCCCGAAATGGGGAATTTACAGTAAACATAGCGCTTATTGAAAATTGTAAACCTATTTTTGGGGTCATTTATGCTCCGGTTTTAGGAGAACTTTATTTTGGTGGAATTAAAACCGGCGCATTTAAAGTAACAAATATTTTTGATTCTTCCGGAGTTGAAAATTTGGAAAAAAACGCTATCGCCTTAATGCCGGAAGCAAACAAACAACTTGTATTGAGGGTTGCAGCAAGCAGATCGCATATGGACAAAAATACCCTAAAATTTATCGAGAACTTGAAGGTTAATCATACAATTGAATTTATATCAAAAGGTAGTTCTTTGAAACTATGCATGATAGCTGAAGGCTTGATTGATATCTATCCCCGATTTTCGAGAACAATGGAATGGGATACTGCTGCAGGGCACGCCATTGTTTGTGGAACAGGCGGTACGCTTGTTGAATCGACTGATTTTGTTGAACTTAATTATAATAAGGTTGATATTTCATCGCCGGCATTTATTGCATTATCTAAAAATATTAAACCGGAATTTATAAAAGAATTTTAGGATCGAGGCTGATGCTTTCCGTAAACTTTAGGAATGGAATAAAAAAGATCGCTTAAAGAGTGTACATTGCCATCCAGAAAATTGTTAATCCAATCGTATGTCCTGGAGCTTAGCCAGAATAATGCAGGAAATGAAAGTAAGCCAGCGATTACATCAATTGCATAATGAATTTTAAGATAAATTGTTGAAAGAAGAATCAATAAAGCCAAAGGGAGTAGAAATTTAACCAACGATTTCATATTTTGATATCCAAGGTAAATCATAAAGCAAAGCATTAACGCACTGATACTTGGAAATCCTGAAGCTGGTAAGTCAAAATGAATTAATAACCAATAGGTAGCATTTCGAACAATCCCGCCCTCAGGAATCTGATTATCTGGCGGGACTAGATAGTATTGCGGACCAGCAACAGGACAAAATAAAAATATCAGGAATATCATATAGAAAGTCATCGAAAACAGGAAAACAACATTGCCGAACTGAGCGTTATGTTTTCTATATATCCTGATAATAAAGTAGCCGAAAACAATAAAGAAACTAAGGTAAACAAGCGAAAATACTTCTGCAATCCATTTATAATCAAGTATATTAGACAACCAAACACCAGGGAGAACTGAAAAGACTGTCATTTCAAAATTAGCCATGTACTTATCCAGGTCTGGAAAAAAAATGTTATTGATATAATCTCCTTCGCTGAAAAAGTAAATCAAAAGCGGTAAAATGTAAAAGCTTCGGACAATTTGAAGGAAAGGATTTTTTTTATTATAAAGAAACAAGGCAATTACTACAATAATTGCAATCAATGCTATTCGTATCAATATCCGGGTTTGAGGATTTTCTAATTTAAAAGAGCCAATTAAAATAAAAATGCCAGATACAATAGTATAGGCAATTGTTATAATATCAAATGCTTCAAATCTTCTTAATAATTCCTTTTGCATAACACTGTTTAAATACTAATAAACGATAATAAAAAAAATTATTGCAGGATACCAAAATGAAAGCTAAAAACCTTTAGGGTTAATTTACCATTAAAACAATATTTATCGGAATTTGGTTTTTGTAAATACATTTTTGCTTTCTCTTTTTTCTTACTGAAAAATTAGTAGTAGTTTCTATTTACAAAGGCTAAGTAAGTAATTTTTTTTGATTATTGTAAATTTTCCTATGCCCGATTACCTATTAGGAATATTTTATTGAAGTAATGGCCAGATTAAATTATTGCATTAAAACTAGTTTTTACATCAATAAATACTTGAAAATTTGATTTTCATCAGGAGTAAGTGTGGGATTAATCGCATCAGCTATGTGTTAAATTAAAAATATTGAACAAATCTTCTTAGTTTTCGGAAAATGGTAGAGATTTAAATTAATGTTTTACCGGTAACGTAAAATAAAATACACTTCCTTTATCTACCTCCGATTCTAGCCAAATTTTTCCTCCCAGAAGCTCAACAAGCCCCTTTGAGATAGATAATCCCAAACCAGTTCCAGCAACAAGTTTAACGTTTTCAACCTGCCTGAAACGCTCAAAAATCATTTCCTGATACTCTTTATCAATTCCAATTCCTGTATCACTAACATAAAAAAGGATTGTTTTGTTATCTAAAAATTGGTAACCGTATTCAATAGTTCCTGAATTAGTGAACTTAACAGCATTGCCAAGTAAATTTGATAAAATTTGCCTTAAGCGTACTTCGTCTGATACTATTTCTAGTTTTCGGGGCAAACCAGGTTTATTTAATTTCAAACGAATTCCCTTTTTATTTCGAATTTTGATTTCAAGCCGAAATTGCGAAAGCAGGGCATTTAGAATAGTATTTATATTAACTTTGGTATTCCGAATTTCTACTAATCCCGATTCTATTTTCGATATATCCAGAACATCCGTAATTATAGTTAATAATTGTTGTGCACTGCTGTTAATAATCCCAATATATTTTTTTCTTTTATCAGGAGCGAGGTTTTCATTTTCTATAAGATTTACAAAACCTAAGATCCCATTCATTGGTGTCCTAATTTCGTGCGACATATTAGCAAGGAATGCCGATTTTAACCGATCACTTTCTTCAGCTTTATTTTTTGCAATTTCCAATTCTTTTTCGGCTTCCAGCCTTTCAATTTCTGTTCCAGCTCTTCCAGCAAAGAGATGAAGTAGCGTTTCTGATAGTTTAGAATTTGGAATTGGGTTACGAAAAAGGGCAAGCATAATGCCGATAATTTTCGCCCTGGAATCGAAAAGTGGCACTCCTACATAAGCATTAATATTATTGTCAATAATGAAGGAACTCTTTGGGAAAAGTGAACCCAAATTATTGGTGAAACTGCAAGCTCCTTGTTTTATTATTATTTCGCAAGGAGAATCGCTAATGGCGTATTTGAAATTTTCAATTATTTGACCATCAACACATGCACTAATAGTTTTTATCATGCTCGTGTCATCTCTGCAAATTTCTCCAACCATAGCAATGTCGGCATTCAAACTTTCAGCAAGTCGAACAACAATGGTTTCAAAGAACTTTTTACCTATAGTTCCGGAAACAACTTCCTGTAAACTGGTTATAAGTTTTTGATTACTTTTAAGAGCTTTTTCTGTTTCTTTTTTTTGTGTAATGTCAGTAAAAGAAATTATTACAGAAGGTAAATCATTATTGTTCAGAAGTTGTCTTGTATTTATAGAGATGTATTTTATTTTTTGTAAGTGATCAATTATTCCCATTACAATATTGTTTTGGGGAATTCCGGTTTTTAAAGTTATCATGAGGGGGTGCAATTCCGGGGGGAATGGTTCTCCATTTTCATAAATGGTTTGCCAGTTATTCAAAAATTCAGCTTTTCCTAAAAAAAATTCTTTGTCAAAGTTCAAAATTTGTTCAGAAGCTTTGTTACAGGATATTAACTTTCCCTCCGAATCAATAACCATTACTCCATCAGCCATGGTTTCAAGTATGGCCCGATACTTCTCCTCAGCTTCACTTATTTCTTTATTGGCTCTGAAGATTCGCTGATTACTATCAATTAGTTCTTCATTAATAGTTTGATACTCTTCATTTAGTTCCCTTAATTCTTCTTCAAATTCTATTCTTTCTGTTAAATCGGTAAAAATGGTTAATATTTTATTGTCGATTAACTTAAAGGATAAATTTACATCGAGCTTTTTTTGAGATTTCGATTGGATTTTGAATACTCTTGATATAGCACCTGCAGGTTCATCTATGGCGTGTTGAATATCTGTAAGCCATGAATCAAAGGCGAATTTTCTGTAGGAAAGATCGGGATAGGATAGAAGCATCCAGTTTTCAAGGTTTATAACTTCTTCAAGGGTATATCCAAAAAGGTGTATAAAATATTGATTTATCTGAACAAAATTTCCTGAATAGTCTATTACTGCTACAGCTACCGGCATATTTTCTATAATAGTTCGAAATTTGATTTCGTTTTCTTTTATAAGCTGCTCCCGTTCTTTTCGCTCGCTTATATCGTTGAAAATAACTGCAAACATATGTTTACCGGGGGAATAGGCTGTTACCGAAAAATGTTTTTTTAATGGAAAAAAATAGTTTTCGAATGAAACAGATTTCCCTGTTCTTGCAACTTTTGCATAAGTATTTAACCAAAAAGGTTCCGTATCGGGCATTAATTCCATTATTCCTTTGCCAATAACATTTTCGCGCTTTAATCCGGTTATTTCTTCAAAGGCATTATTAATTTCAATATAAATGTAATCGATTGGTTTTCCGCTGGAATTATAAACCATTTCGTGAAGAGCAAAAGCTGATCCCATATCCATGAAAAGCTGACGGTATTTTTTTTCGCTCGATTCCAGTAATTGGTTTAAAAACGCTAATTCCTTATTCTTTTTTTCGGCAATCTCATTTGCTTTAATTATTTTAGCTTCAATTAATTTAGCTTCTGTTATATCCTTTGCTATACCAATTCTTTGATAAACAGTTTTATTTTCATTTAATACCGGAAAACTCCGGACCTGGATATATCGGATAGACCTGTCGGAACGGATGATGCGATAGTTATATTCCAGATTTTGTGTCGAGGGAAAATCGAATTTTAAAGCATCAATGTCATCAGGATGCACTCTGTCAAAAAAACGGAGGATATTCTGGTATATCTTTTCCCGTTTAATTTCAAAAATATCCTCAAAAGCTTTGTTGATGTATAGTATCTGCCCATTTTCTTCCACCCAAAAAATGTCAGTTATATTTTTAGCAAAGTCTTCGAAAAATGTGTAGGTACGAATTTCGTCCTGAAAAGTAAGCTTATAAATTCCTCCTTCGGTTGATATTTGCTTTTGAATATTAGAAACAAAATTTTCAAGTCCGGCAATATAATCATGAGGATTAACAGTATCCTTTCTCCCTATTAAATCACCAGCTCCTTCAATTAAATCCTGAATAAGATTGCGGTTATTCACATTCAAAAGTATTAAAAATGAATTGACCTAAATTCAATGGATTTGGTATATCGAAACTTAAGTCAGAATTGCTATTATTAAATTTAAAGCTTTTTTTGGTGAAAACCAATACCCGATTCTATTGCTTTCTAATTATTCATCCACTGTTTAAATTCGGTGGTTCGGCTTTTGGAAACTATTAATTCTTCAGAACTAGGAGGTATTACCTCAATTTTTAATTTGTAATTGAAATAGTTATGTACTTTATGTACTGATTTAAGACTGATAATGCAATGCCGGTTTATTCTAAAAAAATATTCGGGATCAAGCTTCTCTTCTAACGAATCGAGCGTATAGTTAATAATGTATTTTTTATTATCGGAAGTATATAGTTGAACCACTTTATCTTCGGCAATGAAATAAGCAATTGTATCCGTTTGAATTGGAAATAGCAAATCGCCTTTACTAACTAAAAAACGAGATTTGTATTTTGAGCTATTGGCATTTAGCGAAAGAATAATACTTTTTAATTGAAGCATCTCATCCGATTGGGAATAGTATTTATTAATGCTGTTATATTTAACAATACTGGCTGCTAATTTTTTTTTGTCAATGGGTTTTAAAAGGTAATCGATGCTATTTAACTCAAATGCCTTAATGGCGAATTCGTCGAAAGCTGTGGTGAATATTATAGGGGAGGGTATTTTTACATGCTCAAAAATCTCGAAACTCATACCATCCGCTAAATGAATATCAAGAAACAGTAAATCGGGAGGAGGATTATTGGATAGATAACTTATGCTGCCAGAGATGGAGTCGAGTGGTCCAGATATTTCCGAATTAGGCATTAACCGCTTTATAATATTGATTAATCGTTTTGCAGCAATATCTTCATCTTCAATAACCAATATTTTTTTCATGTCATGTAAAATTGATTTATAAGGAAACTTTCATCAGAGGCAAACCAACTGCAAATTTATTAGTGGTTTCGGAAACATCAATATTATAAGCCCCAATAAACTTATACCGGTTTCGAATATTCTCTAATCCTAATCCTGTTGAACTTTCAATTGCTTTTCGCTGCAAATTGTTCTCTACTATTAACATATTTTGATGATTAATAAATACAGAAATATGCAAGGGATTTTCTTTCGAAATGATATTATGTTTAATAGCATTTTCAATCAACATTTGCAGCGAAAGCGGGGGAATTGCAAAATGATAAGCACTTTCCGGAATATCGAAATCAATTGTTAGCTTCTTGTCAAACCGTATTTGCTGAATAAAGGCATATTGCGTGGCTAATTGAATTTCATCGCATAGCAATACCAATTCTTTATCGCTGTTTTGTAGCAAATAGCGTAAAAAATCGCTTAGATTCTGAACGTAACTCATTGGCTTGGAATCCTCTTCCAGCATGCCTGTTAGGGTGTTTAAACTATTAAATAAAAAATGAGGGTTTATTTGGTTTTTAAGTGCTTCATATTGAGCTTCCAATGTAGCTTTTTCAAGTTTTTCGGCTTTTATCAGGTTCTCTTTCCATTTCATAAAAAAGAAAGTTGACATGTAAATGGTCGTAATAAAAAGGGTTATGAGAATTGCTAAAATAATTAGCTCAAGCTTATTTTCCTTCATGCCATAGCTATTTGTTATTTTCGAAAGGACATAATCCTCGAGTAAAATAACCGACAGGGAATATAAAATGAGTGAAATAACAAGTAGCGTGATGGTTTTCGCAGTGTGTTTAAAAAAATCGAACTTATGAATAATGAATGTTACAATATGTTCGCTACCGATCCAAAACAGAGCAACCGAAATGATTGAAACCAATGCAGACCAAAAAAACTCGCTCGAAAAAAAATCGTAGTCACGGTATATAAGTGGGAATGCAATACCAATAACTATGATCGACGAATACCGTATTATTCTTTCCCGCCGTTTAATAGGTTTACCTTCTTCCAAGTAGTATTTTTCGGGAGCGTGTTCCATAACAATTAGCAATTTACTTAATTTTCATTATAAATGCTCTTAAAAATGAATACGATAAAGTACCATAGGGAAAACGCCTAATTGGTAAACATTAGAGATTTCATCTTTTGTTTTATTGTACGATTGCATTAAAATGTTTTTGTGATTGGTAAAATTCTCTACAAAAAACTGCCATTCCTGCGAAACTTTTTTCCCATTTAACCGATATCCAAATTTAATATCCGTCTTAAAAAAGGGGGAGAATTGTTGACTGAATGCCTTGCTTTCATCATACGTTGTTTCCTGAGAAATATTAGATTTTACAATATCGATCGGCGTATAACGTTTTCCACCTGCAAATGTAAGCTTGTAATCAATGGTTAGCGCCGACCGTTTTGAAATCTTGAACTCTTTGCCAAGTAAAGTATTTACTACATAATTGCCGTTGAAAGCGGTATTTCTTTCAATTCCATCCGAACCTTTGTACTTCGATTCATAAAGAGAAACTGTAATAAGGTAATAAATGCTTTTACTAAAAAAACGTTCGAGGGTAACCTCAACACCGTAGTTTTTCCCAGAGCCATCGTTTACTAAACTATCTTTAGCGCCAATACCCCAGCCAGCTCCTGTGTTTAACATGCTAAATGCCGATATCTTTCTCTCCACAGGAACATCAAATAAATGCTGATAATATGTTTCCAGTTTCAATCGGGTGTTTTCACTCAGGGTTGCATCATATCCTGCCACAAATTGATGAGAGCGGGTTAACCCAATGCTGGTATTTGTATTTACAAGGCTTCCGTCGGTCATTCTGCTACCTAGAAAATATGTTGAAAGTGCCTGAATTTTGCTATGATAGCCATATCCCAGGTTTATTCGCTGACGGTCAGAAATACTGTAAGAGACTCCAACTCGGGGTTCCAGTGACTTTTCGTTGGTTTGTCCGAAGTAGATCGCATGTAACCCCGGAGTTATGCTTAGCCGGTTATTTATTTTATAGGCTGCTTGAGAATACGCCCGAACCAACCATATTCCATCCAATAGCGATTTCTGCGAGTCGATTATTTGACGAAAATCCTGATCACTGGTATTATATCGCTCTGTTTTTAAATTAAACCCCATTCGATCGGCTGTAATCCCCGATTTTATTGACCAATGTGTATTAATTTTGCTACTAAGTACCATCCCAGCGGAACTGCGAAATTCTGAATATCCATGGTTTATTTGCCTGTAAGGGTTATGGTTTACAGCATCCAGCGTATCTATTTGTGACCCGCCTTCCTGATAAAGACCGGTTAGCATAAATTTTATGTAGGTTTTAGTACTCAAATATCTAGCATAAGTAATGCCCGTTGTCCCCATGGTGGAGTAATTGTATAAATCCTGTCCTTCTTCGCTGTACAAATCCTGTTCGTTTTTTTTGCTATCGAGCATAGCAATTTTGCTGTTTCCGGCAAGTCCAAAAATGGTAATGCGCCCATTTGAAAGGGGGAAATTTAATTTATAGGAGAAATCTTTATATTTGGGTACACCTGTAGTGCCTATGTCTATAATATTATCCATTAATTCCAGTGTGGAATAGCGGAAATTAGCCAGGTAAGAGCTTTTGTGGTTTTTAGAGAAAGGACCTTCTGCTCCCAGTTCAAATCCATTAAACCCGCTTTGAAAAAGGTACTCGCGTTTTTCGTTATTACCATTTCGCATTTTCAAGTCAAATACCCCGGATATAGCATTACCATATTCTGCGGGAAAAGCACTGGTGAAAAAATCGCTGTTTACTAATAAATTGTTGTTCAACATTCCTACAGGACCTCCTGTTGTTCCATTTTCGGCAAAGTGGTTTGGATTTGGGATATCAACGTCTTCCATGCGCCAAAGTAAACCACTTGGGGAGTTGCCCCGGATTATTATATCGTTTCGCTGATCGTTAGCCGCTGAAACTCCTGCATAGTTCATTGCCATCCGTGCAATATCGCCACGACTTCCTGCATATTTTTCGGTTTCTTCAACTGTAAATACCCGGGCGCTGACATTAGCCATTTTGTTCATTGGCTGATCTTTCCGTTTATTGGCAATTACAGTTACTTCCTTAACCTGTGTAACATTTTCTTCCAGTTCAATTTCCAATACCGTTTCTTTGGCTGAATTGACAATGAGGTTCTCGATATTGGAAGTTTTGTAGCCAATAAAGCTGATTTGAATACTTTGCCGGCCAATAGGAATGTTATTTAAGCGGAAGCTTCCATTTTCTTCGGAGATTGCACCTATAAAAGGATTTGAGTTTAATAATATTACATTTGCCCCGGTAAGCGGGAGTTTTGAATCTTTATCCAAAACAATACCCCGTATTACCTGACTCAGTTCTTGAGCCTTCAGGGAATTTGAGAAGATTAGAATGCCGATTATTATTATAAATTTTTTCATAACTGTCTTTTTAAAGTTTGAGACGAAGATCTAATCTTTTATAACCACCATAAATGGTAAACCGATAAGCTGGAAAAAAATAAGGATGAAATGGCAAATGCATTATATAACTGGATGGGAGTAACAGTATAAACAACCTGAGTTACATGCTGCCGGCGG